>Ga0164315_10003735_pt1 | contig 11823 bp, 8 predicted proteins | sample GuaBasSedimGuay6_FD_113737 | JGI IMG/M metagenome (GOLD analysis project Ga0164315, IMG submission 113737) | Subseafloor sediment microbial communities from Guaymas Basin, Gulf of California, Mexico - Guay6, Core 4569-2, 0-3 cm | ecosystem: Environmental > Aquatic > Marine > Hydrothermal vents >... | reverse complement strand
TTCAGGGCGGTTGTTTTTGCACCGGAAGGCCCTACGTTTGATCAAAGCATTAAGATGGCTCTGGATATTGCCAGATTTAAGGGGAAAGTGATAATTATAACCAATAGTGATCTACAATTCTCCAAACCCAATGTTCATGTTTTCCGGATACCAATAAAAGATGAATACTTGTTTGCCATCGGCAGCATTGTCCCTTTACAGTTCATGGTTAATTTTCGTGCCATTGATCTTGGGCTTAAACCAGGATTTTTTATCCGGGGTGCAAAAATCACAAAAGTTGAGTAAACAACATTTGGGAATGGTAGAAAAAGCAATGCTCGGTGTTGACATTGGCGGAACAAAAATTAGTTGCGGGATTATTTCGACCCAGGGTGAAATTCTTGAAAAACCATATACCATACCTACAGGTGGTAAGGATTCTGAGAAAGTCATTGTCAACCGGATTTTTAACGCTATTGATCAGGTATTGGTGTTAGCCGGGTTAAAAATTACAGACATTTCGGGGATAGGTATAGGAGCAACCGGACCTTTGGATATGAAAGCAGGCCTTATTCTGGAATGTCCCTTTCTCCCTACCCTGAACAATTTTCCACTGCGGGAGACAATTCATGATAAGTTTAAAATCCCTGTCTTTCTGGATAATGATGCCAATTGTTTTGCCCTGGGTGAATGTTTTTTCGGAGCGGGACGCGGACAAGAAATCATTCTGGGATATACGCTTGGTACCGGTCTGGGGTGTGCCACAGTGATTAATTCAACTATTTTTTCTGGTGCAACTCAGCATGCATGCGAGATCTGGCCTTCACCATACCGGGATAAGACCATTGAATATTTCGTATCGGGAAATGGCATCAGTCGGATGTATATAGAGTCCGGTGGCGCAAGAAAATCCGCCCTGGAAATTGCGCAACTTGCTTATCATGGGGATATACCTGCCCAACAAACATGGGAGCAGTTTGGGGAGCACCTGGCTTATGCTATTGCTTGGGGGATCAATACATTTGATCCGGATATCGTGATTCTTGGCGGCTCTATTTCTAATGCCATAGAGCTATTTTCACCTGCAATGGAGCGATTTCTACGTAAATATCTTTGCCCCCTTCCTGCGGAGAAAACAAAAGTGGTTAAGGCTCAATTGGGAGACCATGCCGGACTTATAGGAGCGGCATGTCTTGTTTTACAATCAAAAACCAAAAAGCAATGAAAAAACTATTATTCCTTACTGTTGCTCTTGTGGCATTCTGCACACATCTCACCCTTTCCGGACAGCACAACAAGGAAGGTAACAGTATAGCACCAAAAAAATATATTGCATTCTCGTCCGATACAGAGGCTTACTTCACCCCGAGAGATTTCGAAAATTTTCAGGGTGAATTTACCCCGCAAATAATAGAGGTGTGCCGCAAATTCAATATTCCATTTACCTGGCTCATTGTTGTGGATAAAGAGCATGTAGAAGTACGTACATTTGCCAAACAGGTCTTCCCTATACGCAAGGAAATCGATGAGTTCTCATTTCATGTCCACTTCAAGTGGTTTATTATGGATTCTCCTGATGATTTCGAGTCGTTCAAGATTGTTGATAGGCGGATGAAGTGGTTTAAAGATGCAAAGGCTGAAATTGAAAAAGCCGGACTACCAATGCCTCTGAGTTTCCGCTACGGTGGCGGCGACTCAAATGACAGGTACTACTGTATTGAGGACCTCATCTTCCTGAACGATGAATTTGGAGTCAGAAATTATCTTTTCAGCCCCGACCGCCTGCCGGGGGTAATTGGTATCACCCGGCATGAACATCAGGGCAATAATGTCTGGCTCATTGACGGCGGGCGTGAAATCACGCTACTCTCAACCTGCGTTTTGCTCGATGAAGATAAAAAGAGTATTATCACAGCTATTGATCAGAGGCTAACATCTGCCGATTATGCAATCATTAGCAGCCATGACTACCGGGAGGTTGTCCCTGAGCACATGAATATGACCATCGAATACCTCAATACCAATTACAACATCGAATATGTAACGATTGGCCGTATCGGTGAAATGGTCCGTAACGGAGAGATCCGGAATAATTGGTAACCGTACACAGACTCAAAACTTCTGACTTAGTATTCTGCTTTTGTTATTTTTATATCTCCTATAGTATACCATCCATCCTGATCCATTCCTTCAATGGCCAGTTTTACTTTAGGTTCATGTGATTGAGGGTCCACTATTCCGATTTGTAAATTGTATTCACCGGAAGGCATATCCAGTGGAACAAATACTGCATTATCATAAACGTTGTCCCCGGGTAGCCAGGCATTTATATCAGCATCGGTGATCATCACCTCTGATCTTGTTTCATTTGTCAGCCTGATTGCCAGAAGGAAATTTTTGTAACATGGTGCAACACCTTTGTTATCCCACCAGGATTTGAAGTGAAGTTTCTCGTTGGTTGCAATGAATTCAGGATAAGCAAAACTACGCAGGACAAAACGGTAGCCCATCTTCTTAAGCCACCGGTTGATCTGGGGCCACCACTCTTCAGGTACTCCTGAGGATTTTGCATTGAATGAGGATATGTGCCATTTCAATGTTTCATCAATGATATAATCCACATCATCAGCATCGTAGCCTTGTTTTTCTTTCCAGCTTTTAAGTGTGCCGCAAATCTCAAGAGAGACCGGGGCTTTTTTCCAGGCATCCTTCATGCCAAAATTGATGATGCCCTGAGGATAATAACGGAACATATGGGTCCATCCGTCCTGTTCTTCAGCCCAGAATCCAAGATCCCCGATGCAATCGACCCTCCATCCTACATTTGCCTGTGAAAGGCCGTATTTGTTTGTTTTCTCATCTGTCAGAAGCATTATCAGAGGTGTTATTTTGAAATTATCAGTATATGCGTTTACCAGAGCTGCCCTTGTTTCCTGAGTAACTATAGCAGAGCCTCTGCCTTCTCCCCAGAATCCGAGTATGGAGAGATCAACGGCTTCTAGGTCTGGGTGTCCGTCATAGCGCTGACCAAGTGCGGTGATAAATTTCCCGAAGTATTGAGCGTATTTGGGATCTTCCGCATCTACCCGCCAGCCCTTTTTCCCTCCTGGCAACCATTCATCCCCTTCACCTACCATGGCACGATACCACACTGGCACGTCCCTTTCAGGGCCTGTCCCATAAGGTGCAATGCGAAGTAAAAGAGTTTGCTGTCGCTCATGAGCTGTTTTCAGGGCTTTATCCATCATCGCCCAGTTATACTTGTCCATTTCCGGTTCCATGAATTTCCAGTATACCCTGAAGTAAGCTATTGAAGTTGCCGGATGATCTTTGTTTTCCAGGTTTCCGTCAAACTTCTGGTACTCTATAGGGAAGCCTTCGGTCCAGCCACTGCCTTCATTTAATTCATCACCGTTAAACCGTTGAAAGGTCATAAAACCTATTCCCGGATTGGTCAGAACTTCATCAGTTTCAATGGGCCTGACATAGATTGTTTTCTGAGCTGATGCTTCAATTGCCAATCCCGAAATCACAATCAGGATGACTACGTAGCTTCTTAATTTTTTCATTTTCATTTTGCTTTGTAGTTCGTGATTATTTATTGATGACAGGCAGAATTATACAGGAAGGATATTCAGGACTATGGTAAATAGCCTGTTCTGCATTTACCATCGTTGTATCTGTTGCAAAATATTTGCCTGTATTCAGATTCCTGTCAAATCTTGGAAAATTACTGCTCGAAATCTCAACACGTATCTGATGCCCTTCCATAAATACATTGGAGGTTGCCCAGAGGTCGATATTGTATTCATAGATCTTTCCGGGAACGATATTGGAAGGAGGAACATCGGGATCACGGTGATCCGCACGTATGATTCCCTCACAGATCCTGATCGCCCTTCCATCTGGATAAACATCTACCAGCTTTGCTGTAAAATCAGTATTTACAGCAGAACTGGAAGCATAAACAACAGCTCTCACCGGACCAGTTACCTCCAGGTCATTTTTTAAAGGCCGAGTAGTATAAACCAACACATCCTCGCGCTGTTCAACCTGTCTCTGGTCATAGGGCCCCATGGTTCCGACTGTGGGAACCGGATCTTCCGGACCATATACATATTGATCGGATGATCTCTTTTTGGAACGCCTGGAGTCCAACCTGCCGTCGCCGTTGAGTGTGTTTGCATCTCCCTGGCTATGGAAATAGTATTTTTGATAATCTGTTCTTGAAAGGGGCCACTCATTTTCATACCGCCACCTGTTTTCACCCATCACAAATATCTTGACAGAAGGTTCCTCCACGACACCATTCTCCATTCCTTTCAGCTGGCTGTCAAACCATCGAAGTCTGAACGGTGTACTGTTAAATAGCGCCTCCTCTCCGAAATCCAACTCCCCGACTTTGCGTTTGCCCATGCTATGTACCCAGGGTCCGATCAGAAGTTTCTGCTTTTTTCTTATTTCAGGCTCTATTCCCGGGGCTGTCATTTTCAGATAATTATTAATGGTGCCCTCAAGAAGGATATCATACCAGCCACCAATATTATATACTGATGCATTGATCTTTGAATAATTGTCTCCCACACTTGTCTGGTCCCAGTAACAGTCATTTTCCGGGTGGGATAACCAGTCCCTCAGAAATGAAATTCTCCATCCCATTGCCCTGTCCTGTTCAATCAGTGGCAGGGTCATTAATATACTATCTCTTTTATCTGTAATGAATGATCTGCTTACACTATAGGGCTTTGTCATTTCAAAGCTCCAGGGCGTAAACAGATCAAGCCTGAATGCACCATTTTGATATACCACATCATGGAGGTCTGAGAAAGTAACTGCTGGTATCATAGTTACCAGATATGGACTTTGAAGGGGAGCTGGCATCCATTGTGTAAATCCCACATATGAACCACCATATGTGCCGATTTTTCCGTTGCACCATGGTTGCTTACCGATCCACTGCTGGGTATCATATCCATCAAACGCTTCGGATTGATTGGCATTAAAAATACCCTCAGAATCACCTATTCCACGTGTATCCTGTATCACAACTGCATACCCCCGTTTTGCAAAAAAATGAGCATCACGGTTGCCTGTTCCACCATTTCCATATGGAGTCCTCATGAGCAAGGCAGGAAATTCACCAGTTGTGTCAGGACGATATATATTGGAAGAGAGCCGGACACCATCACGCATGGACACTTTTACATCCAATTCCTCTTTGACTGTATAAGAAGCTTGAGATGCTTCCTGTGCCAGACCGGAACCAGGAACAATAAATAGTGCAGCCCATAACAGAATAAGCAGAATCGGGTTAAAACTTCCTTTCATGGTGTTGATCTTATATGATTGCTGTTCTCATTTTGTCCAGGAATGCCGGGTCAAAATCTCCTCCAATTCCGGGTACCTCAGGTAGCTCCCATTTGCCCTTCCCCATATACTGGATCCCTCCGGTTACCGGATCTTCAGCATGTGACAGGGAGGAGTCAATATCAAAATAGACCACATTATTTTTAGCGGCAACAAAATGACAGAGTGCTGTTAAAGCATACCTGCTTTCTGACATGCAGCCAACCTGGGTTTTTATGCCTGCTGCTTCGGCAACGGCATTTATCTTGATGGCATTGTGAATTCCCCCTGACTTGGAAAATTTTATATTGAAATAGTCAGTGGCCCCCATACTGGCCAGTCGAAATGCATCCTGGTGGTCAAACACAGACTCATCTGCCATAATCGGGATCGGACTGTGATCTCTGACTCTTCGAAGATCCGTGTTATTCCAGTGGGGAATTGGTTCTTCACAATGATCAATGTTAAATGGCTCAAGGGCCTTCAGGATTTTAATGGCTGTGACCGTATTCCAACCCTGATTGGCATCTATGCGTATGGGAATCTCAAACCCGATGGCCTCCCGGATGGCACGAATCCGCTCAATATCCTCTTCCGAAGTAGTACCCAATTTTACCTTTATGGTGGGGAATCCTTCATTTTTATAGTCAAGGGCCTGCCTGGCCATCTTCTCCGGAGATCCCAGGTAAACGGTCATATCCGTATAGATTTCTCTGGTATTTCCTCCTCCAAGTATTTGGTAGAGTGGAAGCTCTGCTTTTTTGGCCAGCAGGTCATAGAGGGCCATATCGAAAGCACTCTTTATGGTAGGGTTTCCCTGAATGGTGCGGTCCATATCCTGAATTCTATCTTCAATGGCCAGGGGATCTTTCCCTTTTAAGCCGGCAGCCAGGAATGTGGCTATTTCAAACCCGGCGGGTTGTGTCTCGCCTACAATATTCCTTTCAGGACTGGCCTCCCCGATGCCAACCATTCCATTACTGGCAAAAATCTTAATGACGATATTTTCTGCTGAATTAAATGTTCCCAGAGAAATGGTAATGGGTTCCTTCAGGGCGATATTTAGCTCAATGACCTCTATTTTATCAATTGTTAAATTTTTCATTTACCATCAAATTGATTGTAATAATAATCCAACCAGGTATCCAATATAATTTCCAATCACATATCCCCAGATACCCAGCATTAATGAGGGAAAGATAAGATTCTGCCATTTCATGGAGATGGCAGCTGCAACCCCGTTCATGGGGCCTCCTGAAGTTACAATTGCAGCCATGACAAGCTCTTCCAGTTCGAACTTGAAAAGTTTACCTAAACCAAAGGTAACCAGGAAATTAACCGAAAGAATAATGGCGCAAAAAAGAATCATAACGGGCGCCTCCCGGATGACCTGGGTAAAGCTTGCAGGAAGTCCGATCATCACAAAAAAGATGAAAATGAAGAAAGTACCAAGCTCCTCATTGCCCACAATTTTCCTTGCAACTTTTGGGAAAATAATCGGGAAAAGAACAGAGATTGTTGTGAGAACAAGGTATTGTTGTCCCAGAAACATTTTAACTACCACCGGCATGCCGGGAGCATTAAAAAAACTGCTTGTTTTGACGGAGATCGTTGCAATGGCAAAGGCAATGGCCAATGATTTTCCAATATCCAGCAATCCTATGGGTTTCGGCCTCCAGTACTCTCCATTATTACTGGAATTATTTGTGCCCGCTATTTCAATCGATTTTTCAGTAATAGGGAAGAACCGTCTTGCCAGATATAAACCGGGCAACGTGATTAAAAACAGAAAATAGATAATCATGACTCCAGAGTCAGCCACCAGAGTAGCATTGATAAGATCTTTAGGCGGATTAAACATGGATACAACGGATACAAAGTTCACAGACCCTCCAATATAACTTGCGGTCATGGCCGGACCGATTAATTCGAGATCATCAATTAGCGAGAAGAGCAATGCCACCGCAACAAAACTCCCTATGACGGTCCCTAAAGCGCTTATGTGAAAAGCTCCTGCAAATCGTCCTGTTTCCTTAAAAATTGCCCGGATATCCGTTTTAATTAATAGCAGGGGAATCACCAGGGGGACGATATACTTCCAAACAATGTCGTAGGAGGCGGATTCATGGGGTAATAATCCAACATTGGAAACAAGCATACCAGCACAGATAGCGGTTGCAGCTCCCGTTATTTTTCTGAAAAATTTGTATTTCTGTTCAAGAAACAGGCTCAGGAAAGCCATTCCAACCAGGAAAGTCCAGATGACCCAGTGATCGTCCGGTGAGATTAAGCTATTCATCGATAATTATATATCCTTGTGGAAACTCCCCGAAGAGCTCATTGTCAAACTCAATATCTGCGGTAAGAATATGTGTGCCGGGTTGACTTCTGTCTTTTGCTTTTATAATGATGGGGATAGCTCCGTTTTCTCCAGGCTCTATCACATAATCCACCATTTTTTTATTGAACTCAATGTCATCAGAGGTTTTTAGCCAGATCCTGCCTGAGACAGGATGGTTGGCTCTGTTAATAATGTTGAGGACTACCTGTTTTTCCTGGCCGGGGCTCATGGTAATTTTTGCCGGGTAAAAGGATGCCCAATAGGGATTAAATCCAGTTTCGGATTGTCCTGGAGGCAGTAGGTTGGTAATGGCATCGGTGGTTTTCAGGGTCCATTCTCTGAATTCCTGCCGGGTATCATGATGGGTGGCAAAACCATTGCTATGGGCCGGCAAACAGATATAGGGATCGGCCTCATAAAAGGACTGAGCTGTTTTAATCAGGCCAGTATGGGTAGATATTCCGTTATAGCAATGGATGCTCGAACGCATGAAACCTTCTCTGTTGATTGAACTCCCATCGGCTATTAAATAGAACTTGATGCCATCGACCAGTGCCGACAATCCCATTTGTTCCTCCATATGAACAGGATTGTGATAGACCCGGAAAGAGTAGCCTCCCCATTCAAATATTTCTCCTTCAGACAAAATGCGATCTGCCTTAAATTTGATTTTAGACCAGCAGGTTGTCAGATAATTTTCAGGATGTTCCACATGTTCTCTTAATTTTTCCCAGACCCATACTTCTGCTCCCTCAAATGCTGCCAGGGCAGGAATGCCATCAATGTGATCATAATGCCAGTGACTTGGTATAATTACCGAGATACGCTTAATGCCAAACATTCGTTTGGCTTCTGAAAGCCGCTCCGGAGTAAAATCAGCTCCACAGTCAAACAGAAGCGCGTCTCCCGTCTCAGATATTATTATCTGGGAGGTGGTACCACAGTCCTGAATTACATGGGCTGAGACCTGCACAAAATTTGCCCAGTTCCACCTGGCTGCTCTGTTGGGGGCGAGTTGTTTTTGAACTTCCAGAAGTCGTGATTTCAGCTTAAGTAGATCCGCCAGTGGTTCTGTTATCTCATAACCATGTGAAGGCAGCATAAGCTCCGGATTCAACTGCCCGATTTTATCAATGGAAATAATGGAGGAATCAATGCCAGGATTCTGAAGATAGATCCATTGCATGCTGTAAAGGTTATGTATATATCCTCCCCGGATGATCATATCACCACTAAAACAGATGAGTTTGCCATCCACTTCAACCAGGTATGAAACGCTCCCTTTTGTATGTCCGGGTGTATCAATGACCCGTATGCTATATTGATTCCACTCAATGACCTCCCCCTCTGACAATACCCTATCCACTCCCGGTTTTTGAAAAGGTTCCATGCGTCTGCCATAATCTGATAACTCATTACTTAGCAGATACCTGTCGGACAGATTTATGGGGAGCTGTCTGACCGTGGGTTGTAGGTACTCTTCCTCCGATTTGCCGATGGCTATATTGGCACCGCTATTTTTTAGGGCAGCACTACCCAGACACTGGTCCCTGTGATAATGCGTATGCAATATCCAGTCAATTTGTTTTACACCCACTCCTTTGAGAGCATCTGTTAATTTTTCAGAACCTGCATCAATGAGGATCCCCGAGGTGCCGGATTTTAATAAGTAAACATTGCAGGCATCTTGCAAGCGGTAGATATTTGGTTGTATTAATTCAAAACCAATGTTGTCTTCATCTGCGAATGATACCGGGGAGGCCTCAATTCCAACTGAAGAGAAAGCAAGAAGGAAAAGCAGTATGATGGGATCACATGGTTTTTTCATGTTCATTTCATAAATGAATACAATGGGCACGGGTTTACTTACTGTCAATTACGACCTTATGCTCAGGTCCTGTGACCGAAGCAAGGTTGACTGTACGGAAGGTCAGCTCATATTTTTTCTCCTGCAGATCCAGGTTAAAGATTTCATCAACTGTTTCCCACTCACCCGGGGGAGATCTCTTTATCTGGTATTCTTTCAGATTGGGGGTATCAGAAGCCAGCTTAATACTGGCGTTGGTCCCATCAATAGTTACCTCTGTTGCAATCGTATTGGGTGTCCACTCAATAAGGTCCCGGTCTTTAATGAGTTGAATAACTTCCATATGATCATATATCCAACATGGCTCTCCCTCTCTGATCCATATATTTTCTGAATAGAAATCATCTTCAACCATAACTACCATTCCTGTATGTTCAGGCCAGGCACTGAAATAATCCCCGTTGCCCTGCCAGGTGATCCAGGTATAGGTTTGAGCAAACTGCTCTTTTGATCTGTTCACCTCATCATTAAAATCAATGATCTTGCGGTCCGGACCCTGAGCCAACTCTATATCCGCTGCTCTGTTATTCAGAAATTCGTCCCTCACTTCCAGCGCAGAGAGTGGAATCCCGTTCTTTTCAAAATGATGATTGTATTTGGCATCAGATAAAACCCATTTGTTAAATTGATTCACCCAGATCTCATTAATGCCATGGTGTCCGTCAGGACCTTCCGTACCCTGTACTCCTGGACCGGCACCCAGACATCTTGTTACATAGCCATAGGCATTCATTATGGCGTTCTGGACAGTCATAAAATGACCACAGTGGTATCCTTGCCCTTCAAGTGCTGCATCCAGAATTCCTTCTGCATACCCGCCTCCGGGATAGGGATCTCCATGGTCGTTAATCGCTATAACTGATTTAATCCAATTCCTTAACAGCAATATCCTGTTGAATTCATCCTTCTCTCCATGAAAAATGGTATCAAGCTGGTATTTTTCAATTAGATGACTGAATCCCTGATTTGACAGATCTTCCATGGATTGGAAGACGGTGTTGGATATAGTTACCGGATTCTCAACTACCGTAACAAAATACTCTCTTCTTTCGCAAGAAAGTGTTATGATAATAAGGGTGATTAGGATAATTTTAGCTTTCATAACATTATTTTCTATTGTTATTCAAGACAAATATATACATTTATCCTTTAAACTTTATCCGGCTCCTACACCATTAAAAATATTTAATCATGGACACAATGCATAAGGATCAAAAACCAACATTAACTAAATACCATAAAACACTCTTTACCGTCCTCTGGCTGGTTGTATCTGCTTTTATATCAATTCAATCCTTCGCGCAAATACCTGAGGGCATTCTTACTGTGAGACCGGTTGAGATTGATGATGTTCTTATTAATCCGGGGATAGGATTCAGTACATTCCAGATGTTCAACGGCGACAATCACCAGGCCAATCAGGATGTACTGCGGGCTGCTGACCTGGACCGGTATGAGAATGATCGTAATGATCAGGAGAATCTCCACCATCCGGCTACTTCATTAGCCTATTTCAGGATTCTGTGGAGTGTAATCGAACCCCGGCAAGAAGAGTATCAGTGGGACTATATAGATGGACTATTACAGCTGGCGCGGTTGCACGGACAAACCCTGATGCTGCGTATTTCACCTTATAAAGGGAAACCCATTGATGATGTGCCTTCCTGGTACCGTCAAATGGTGGGAGATGAAAGGAGTTTTCAGCATGTAAAATGGCCCGTTGATCCTGAAAATCCACTTTATGCAGAGTGTTTTGGCAACATGATCCGGGAGCTGGGGAGACGTTATGACGGACATCCTGATCTCGAAGCTGTTGATGTATCCATTGTTGGCTGGGCCGGGGAAGGTGGCGGGACCAGGTTATTGAGTGCCGAGACGATGCAAAACCTGATTGATCCCTATATTGAATCTTTCAAAAGAACACCTCTTATCGTTTTGTTAAGTGGTGAGAAAGCCAATCAATACATTACCTCAAAAGCAATTGTTGGCTGGCGACAGGATTGTCTGGGTGATCTCGGATTCTGGGCCGATGAACAAAACGGTTGGACACATATGTATGATTATTATCCTCAAACCATTGTAAATTATAATATGCAGGATGCATGGAAGAAAGGCCATGTAAGCTTCGAAATTTGCGGGACTTTTCAGAACTGGAAGAATTCTCAGGGATATGGAGCAGATGAGGTTAAATATATCATCGATCAGAGCCTGAAGTGGCATATTTCATCTTTTAACGCCAAGTCCTCACAGGTCCCGGAGGAGTGGGAGTCACTGATTAATGATTGGTTGA
>Ga0164315_10003733_pt1 | contig 11824 bp, 10 predicted proteins | sample GuaBasSedimGuay6_FD_113737 | JGI IMG/M metagenome (GOLD analysis project Ga0164315, IMG submission 113737) | Subseafloor sediment microbial communities from Guaymas Basin, Gulf of California, Mexico - Guay6, Core 4569-2, 0-3 cm | ecosystem: Environmental > Aquatic > Marine > Hydrothermal vents... | reverse complement strand
CTGATCGAAGAGGCCGTTAAATATTACACAGAGAACAGAGATTATATGCAGGCATTTGAGTTTTTAGAACTTTTCAGGAAAAAGGGAGCCGATGAGAAGACCACAAAAAGTTATCAGAAGATTATTGGCGCAGGACTGTGTGCTGGCAGAACAGACAAAAAAACTTATATCTCAAACCTGACACATGATAATGCGTATTATAAAACATTGCGTTCGTCATGCCTGAAAAATTAGTTCGGATGACATGAAAATTCTTGATATTTTTACCAAAACATTAAAATGATACAGATATGGCAAAAAGATTATTATTAATCAGTAATTCTACTATGGCAGGTGAGGAATACCTGGGCTGGCCCCGGACATATATTTCCGATTTTCTGAAAAGCGAAGGCGTCAATAAAGTGACGTTTGTACCGTATGCGGGAGTAAACCTTTCGGAAGAAAGTCTGGAAGCATCTTATGATGTGTACCTGAAACGGGTTGCTGATGTTTTTGGTTCTATGGGATTTGAAGTAGAATCAGTACATAAAGCAGCTAATCCGGTGCTGATGATCAATGAAGCGGAAGCTATCGCTGTAGGAGGTGGTAACACCTTTCATTTGGTTGCTATGATGCATCAGACGGGGATTATGGATGCTATCCGGGGAAAAGCGGAAAGAGGGACGCCGTATATGGGCTGGAGTGCCGGTGCTAATGTGGCCTGTCCATCGTTAAAAACTACCAATGATATGCCGATTATCGAACCTGCCAGCTTTGACACACTGGGTCTGGTACCGTTTCAAATCAACCCGCACTACCTGGATGCTAACCCCGAAGGACATGGTGGCGAGACCAGGGAACAGCGTATCGAAGAATTTCTGGTAATTAACAGGGAAATGAATGTTGTCGGGTTGCGCGAAGCCAGCCTGCTGTTTGTTGAAGGGAAGTTACTCAAACTTTTAGGTAGCAGAGACATGCGCCTCTTTCGGTTTGGCACGAAACCTGTAGAGTATAAGCCCGGAAGCGATCTAAGCTTCTTACTTTAATAAATAAATTTAAACGTACACATATGAAAAAGACAACGTGGAGTGTCCTGATAATATTGATTATGGTTTTTACGGCCAGCCATGTTTGGGCACAGGAGTCCGTTAAATCTTCAGCTGACAAGAAGAAACTAACTAAAAGTGAAAAAAAGAAACTGAAAGAAGAAGCCGAAAAGGCTGACTGGGAGAAATATAATCAACTCATCGAGTCGAGGCAGTTTGTTTTTCAGGCAACGGATATTTATACTTCGTCTGGAACGGCACCGCTGGATCAGAAGACAAACTTCTTTTATGTAATAGGTGATGATGCCGTTATTCAGCTGACATTTATGGGGTTGCAATCAGTGCCTACAAGTAATGGCCTGGGTGGAATTACATCAGAAGGAAAAGTGACAAAGTTTAATCTTAAGGCTGATAATTTTAAAAAACCCATCAGAGTTACAATTACTGTAAAACCTCTTGCCGGACAGGGTGGGGGCATACATCAGTTAAACCTGACAATTTTCGGTGATGGTTATGCTGAGCTTTTACTCTCGAGAAACAATACAAGGCTAAAAGGTATAGTAATACCTGCCGATGAAGCCAAGATCCATCAGGGAAGTACGAGATAAAACGGCTTAATGGTCTAACCAACGGCTAAGAGTGTCCATTACTTGTTTTTGTTGTCCCTCCGTAAGATCTTTAATGCGGGTCCGGTGGCTTCCTCCGGGTTTTACCATTTTGATGGAGTTGGTATGATATGTGAGCTGCACAGCAGGTGCCGACCATGGGTCATTCGCACCATAGATAAAGATCATATTTTCGGCTTCATGCCGCACAAAACAATCTGCCTGCTCATTTAATTCTGGCTCATAAGTAATGTGAACACCCTCGGGAAGGGTAAATTCGAAGGTGGGATTCTTAGTGAAACTTATCCACTCCTTAAAGGGCGTGATGTCGTAACCATAAAATCCCATTTCACGCATGGCCTGATAAAAAAATGGCTGGAGTTCTTCAATTCCTTCGTTGGAAATCCATTTCAGCCCGGCCACTTTGTCAAGGTGTCTGATAATGCTGTCTTTCTCAGTGAAATCCTGCGGTATATCGTTGCAAGTAAAATAGCCCCATTGCCAGAAAGCAAAGGAATATTCCAGAACAGTTAATTCAAAAGCTTTCTCTATCCCCATCCGGTACGTCAGCCCTTTTTCGTTGGCAAGTTTTTCAAAAGCAGGAAGAAAAGCAGCTTTGTTTTTGATTAGTTCCGTTTGAAACTGCAGGATTTTATCGCGGCACTCTTCGCTGTCCACCTGATCCAGAAAAAGATAAACCCTCTGATCTTCTGTCGAAAAATTAAGTGGAGCAACATAAGGAACGCTGATGTCCACATCTTCGGGATAGAAATAACGGAAATATACCGTAGTTTGCCCGCCTTTACTAATCCCCGTACTGATCCATTTGCCTTTGTATAGGTTCTTCAATACCTGTACGATCCTGTGATGATCGGCTGCTGCGTGGGCTACCGTTAGCTGATCCCAGACAAGCGTGTCTGGTACCGAAGTGCCAAAATATCGGTGTTCCACACAAATTTGATTGGAATTAAGCAGTCCGGCCAATTCGCTTGTGAAATCAGGCTTTTCGGCATGCCAGGCAGTGTATCCTTCGGTAATGAAAACAACAGGTGCGTCAAAATCTTTGTGTGACAGAAACACCCTTTGCCTGAATGTTTGCCCTGCCGGACTATCCGGGTCAACTGCCTGCTCAAACTGCAACAGGTATTTTGATGTAAAATTGCTGTCAACTTCCATCTTTTCATAACTAAACGAATAAATGGCCGATAACGAATCAAGTAAATGCTCAAGACTTTGTGCCGAAGCGCCTGTAAAAGATACAAGCCAAATCAGGATGATGACATATATTCTTTTCATAATATTTATAAAATTATCTTAAAATAAATCCTTTTTTTAATGGGTCTTTAGGATCAAACCAGAACTCACTTCTTCCTGTAAAGTAAGCTATACCCGAAACTTCAGGAATAACTGCCTTGTGCCGACCATAATTTTCAGTGCTGATTATTTTTACGTCCATAGTGGTTCCCAGAATACTTTCGATAGTAATCTGTTCGTCCAAACCTAATTCTCCTTTGGCATAATGCAAAGCGGCACGGGCACTCACACCGGAGCCTGTTGCCGAGCGATCCGCTTCGCCATCGGCAAAAATGCAGACATTGCGGCTATGATGCGTTTTGTTCCTGGCTTCTCCTGCGAAAATTACCCCGTACAGAAAACTAAGGTCTTCTTCGAATGGATGCTTGATCTCAAAATGATCGATAACAGCTTTTTTTATTCTTTTACCGTAGTCGATCAGCAGGTGATAACTGCGCTCATCCAATGTAAGGCCAAGAGCGTCAGCATCGCAGAAAGCATAGAATGCACCACCATAAGCTACATCAAAGCTGACAGTTCCGATGCCCGGAACATCCACTGTTTCATCAATATACAAAACAAAAGAAGGCACATTGATAAACGAACTTCGAACCACTCGTCCCTCTTTTACTTCTGCTCTGGCTATAAGTCTGCCAGGTGGAGCGTCTATTTTAATATAATCTCCGGGTTGATAATCAATCAGGTTTGTTTCGATTGCCAGTTTGGTTAACGCCAGCGTTGCATGACCGCACATAGTACTGTATCCTTCATTATGCATGAAAAATGTACCGAAATCGCCGTCTGGAGTGACGGGTTCCGTGATCACGGCGCCATACATATCTGCATGACCACGGGGCTCAAACATAGTGCCTGTACGTATATAGTCGAGATAATCCCGAAAATATCTTCTTTTTTCCAGAATTGTTTCTCCCTGAATTTCGGGAAGACCTTCTGTCAATATCCTGAGTGGTTCCCCTCCTGTATGCATTTCGATGGTTTTTATGCACAACCATTCTTTGGGCGGAGTAAAAGAGATGCTCTTGCTCATGTAAGCTTATTTAAAATTCGATTTCAATACCGAGCTTTTTTTCTTTTGCTTTTTCATATACTGTTTTTGCTATAAACAGGTCAAACAGGGCCATACCTACCGATTTGAAAAAGGTTGTTCCCTTTGTATTCACCGTTTTGGCACCATTTATTAGTTTTCCCAGGGTACATATTTTATCTTCTTCTATAAGGTTTTGCTCTAAAGGTAATTTCAGGTCACCCGTTTCTTCTTTTGCATAGGGTGTATCCACAACAACTTCCTGAATCAGGGAAAACAAACTGTCGGGGAATTCCCGCATGGATGGTTTGTATGAACCGATTCCGATAAAATGCTTCCCTTCGAGGAGTTCAGCTTTGTCAGGAACAACAGGTGTTTCAGACGTAGTGGCTGTTATGATTACCTCTGAGTTCCGGATGCATTCCTCTGCATGTTTTGCAATGAAAAAATGGACATGGGGTAGTAAGCTTTGCAGTTTATCGATAAATTTATCAATATCTTTAGTAAAAGGGTCATAAACGGTAACCCGGGTTATTTCCCTGACAAAAGCAGCGAATAACACCTGATGGAACCCCTGTTGCCCGGCACCGATCAGTCCCAGTGTAGTGGCATTTTTTGGTGTTGTGTAAGCAATACCCAATCCGCCAATGGCACCTGTACGCAAAGCTGTCAGTAAAGAACCTTCGATCAGCGCAAGAGGCTTACCTGATTGACCGTCACTTAAAAAAACCGATCCGAAGATTGACGGGAAACCCTTTGCCTTATTTTCAGGAAAAACAGAAACAAGTTTTGTGCTGATGAATTCTCCACCGAAAGCGGGCATAATTAAAAGCACGTTTTCTTTGTATGCTATATGTGTTCGGTCCGGTATGTCAAAATCGCCGGATTCCTGTGCTATTAAGGCATCTTCCATAGATTTCAGGGCATCAATAACTGAAATGCTTTTTTTTATGTTTTCCTTGTTTAAGATGAGCATATCTATAATTAAGGGATAAAGGTATCAAATCTGTTTTTATGGATTATACTAGCAGGAAAAATATCCATGTATTTTTACATATTTGAGGTTCAGGTGAAAATTTTACAGAATTTAATTGACAATTGTCAAATAGAATCTTATATTTGCACAACAATTCAAAGCACTTCCAGTTTCAGGGAACTTTTGGGGAGGATTTAGGCTGCCAAGAAGTTATTTTTCACACAAGCATTTATAAGTTAGCTAATAACTGGGCTTCACCCAGTTAAGTAAGATAAACAATTTAATCCTGCTTTAGGTGTTAAATTGAAATGACACAAAGCAAGCAACCGGCAGGTGGGCAAATTTATTTTGTCTGCCTGCTTTGCTATTTAGTTGAATAAAAATGCAAAAAAAATTTGGATTAATCAAAATTTATATATCTTTGTATTGCTTGTTTTGTTTGTTTTTCATAATTGGGCCCACTCGAATGGAATTTCTATTAGGGTGGGTTTTTTTTATCCTGCCCATTAAAGCAACTTCTGATAGATTGATTAAATTGAAGAAAACTACGTAAACTACCGTAACTTTTTTATTTATCGGGAGTATATAAAGATGCTTGTTTTGTTTGTTTTTCATAATTGTAACCCGTCTGACTTTTGTTAGATGGGTTTTTTCTTGTGCAGATTTCCGGCGATTTCCTGTATTTTTACATGGTAGTAATAAAATAACTCTTTGTATTAACATCATATTCTGATGACAATGTCTGAATACAATGCTCGTCAGCTAAATGAACGGACAGCTGAGATGCTCGTAAATGAATTATATGGTATTGCCGGAACAGCCACCGCAATACATGGCGAGATGGACTTAAATTACCGCATTAAATCAATAGAGGGTTCTTATATTTTAAAAGTCAGCAGGCCGGATACCGATAAACAGTTTATTGCGTTTCAGGCCGACATATTAAATTATGTAGGGAAATCTAACGGGGAAATAACAACGCCAGTTGTTATAAAAAACAAAAAAGGAAATCTTGTCAGTAGCATTAAAGATAAGGAGGGGGACACCCGGTTTGTCAGACTGTACTCGTGGATTGAAGGCAGGTTGTGGTCTTCGGTAAATTCATACACGGAAGATCTTATGTGCTCACTTGGTAAGGAATCTGCAAAAATCACAAAAATACTTCAGGGTTACGACCATCCGGTAGCGCACCGTGAATTCGACTGGGATATTTCGCAGGCCGAATGGACTGTGAAGCATGCGGCCTTGCTGGATGCTGACATCAGGCATATAGCCAGGCGTTTTCAGGAAAGGTTTCTTGATTCCAGAACTTTATTGGCATCATTGCGGAAAGGTGTTGTTCATAATGATGCGAATGATAACAATATTATTGTATCCCCTGATTTGAAAGAACCTGTCGTTGTATCAATTATCGATTATGGCGATGCCATTTACACGGAACTGATCAATAATCTGGCGGTAACCATAGCTTATGCTGTCATGGGAACCCCTGATCCTTTACAAGCTGCCTTACCTATAGTTAAAGGATATCATGAACAATTTCCTTTGCAGGAGGATGAGCTGACATTGTTGTATACACTGGTGGCCATGCGACTTGTCATAAGTCTGACTAAATCGGCTATGAACAAAGTGAAAGAACCGGAAAATACATATCTGCAGATAAGTGAAGAACCGGCGAAGAAATTACTGCAAAAATGGTATGAAACAGATAGTTTGTCAGCTTTGTCAGCTTTCAGAAAAGCAAGTAATTATTAGCCTTAACCAGATTTTTTACCCGAAAAAAGAATAGTAATGGATAAAGAAGAAAAAGCAATTGAGGAACTTATCCTGTATCGACAGAAACATCTCGGTAAAAGCCTCAGTTTGTCGTATGAGCAGCCATTGAAAATCGTGCGTGGCAAAGGTGCCTTTTTAATAGACGATACAGGCAGAAAATACCTGGATACAGTAAATAACGTGGCGCATGTAGGTCATGAGCATCCCAGAGTTGTGAGGGCCGGACAGAAGCAAATGGCCTTACTGAACACCAATACCCGATATCTTCATGACAATATAGTTGCATTTGCCAGTGAACTGCTGAAAACATTTCCTGAGGATCTTTCCGTAGTACATATTGTAAATTCCGGAAGCGAAGCAAATGAACTGGCTCTGCGTATGGCAAAAGCTTATACAGGGCAGAAAGATATGATTGCCATAGAAATGGGCTATCACGGAAATACCAGTGCCTGTATCGACATCAGTTCGTACAAATTTAACAGAAAAGGAGGGGAGGGCTGCCCTGAATACACACATATTGTCCCGATGCCGGATAGTTACAGGGGAATTTATCAGGGAGAGAGCACAGCTGCAAACTATGCAGCACATGTACGCGAACAAATAAAACTGATTGAAGAAAAAGGAAGGGGAGTGGCTGCTTTCATAAGCGAAAGCATCATGAGTTGCGGAGGACAGATCGAATTGCCGGAGAATTACCTGAAACAGGCTTACGACGAAGTGAGAAAAACCGGTGGCATTTGCATTGCCGATGAAGTGCAGGTGGGTTGCGGAAGAGTTGGTGGCGCTTTTTGGGGATTTGAATTGCACGATGTTGTTCCTGATATCGTAACCATTGGCAAACCCATTGGTAACGGGCATCCGCTGGCAGTAGTAGTGAGTACGCAGGAAGTGGCTGATGCGTTTGCCAACGGAATGGAGTATTTCAACACATTTGGAGGGAATCCGGTTTCCTGTGCCATTGGTCTGGAAGTATTACGTGTTATCAGGGAAGAAAAGTTGCAGGAGAATGTCTTACAGGTGGGGAATTACCTGAAAGAAAAGCTGAAAGAGATGCAAGAAGAGTTTCATGTGATTGGTGATGTGAGAGGGCAGGGGTTGTTTTTGGGAATAGAGCTTGCCGATGAAAACAAAAAGCCCCTGAAAGAGAAAGCCACTTACCTGGTCAACCGCGTGAAAGAACTTGGCGTGCTGATGAGCACCGATGGCCCGGATGAAAATGTACTGAAGATCAAACCGCCGATGGTTTTCTCCATGGAAAATGCCGATGAATTACTGAAAAAACTGGCTGTCGTGCTGGAAGAGGATTTTATGAAATAAATCCGTACGCCTCTCCTGAGGCGGTTTGTTGTCTTTGACTGTTCTCAATTCCTCAGAAATAATTACCTTTCGGCATTATTTCGAAAGCGATAGCTTATGCCGAATGTCCGACGCCAGCCAACACTTTTAGAAGCGATCATACCGATCGTTTTTCTGATTGTCCTGCTGAGTTTAAACGTGCTTCTTTTCGAAGATACCCTGGAAGGCTCAAATCAGATTGCCCTTATGACAGCAGCTGCGCTGGCGGGAATCATCGGTTTGCGCATGGGCCATAACTGGACAGCGATGCGGAAACAGATCGTTAAGACGATCAGCACGGCCATGCCGGCAATTCTGATCTTACTGCTTATTGGCGCCTTGTCGGGAACATGGCTGATCAGCGGCGTGATCCCGGCACTTATTTACTACGGGCTTGATGTGTTAAATCCAAAAATATTTTTGTTTGCCGCTGTAGTGATCAGCGGAATTGTTTCGTTGGCAACAGGAAGCTCATGGTCAACTATTGCTACCATAGGCGTTGCTTTGCTGGGGATTGGCGATGCCATGGGTATTGATAAAGCCATTGTTGCAGGTGCTATAGTTTCAGGAGCCTATTTCGGAGATAAAATGTCGCCGCTTTCCGATACTACGAACCTCGCTCCTGCGGTTGCAGGAACCGACCTGTTTACACACATCCGTTACATGATGTACACTACCGTACCGTCCATGACCCTTACCCTGATTATATTTCTGATCATGGGGTTCTCAATCCATTCGGGAGATGTACAGACGCATGGTGTGGCCGTACAGGTTGCTATTAAAGACACGTTCCATATTACGCCCTGGCTTTTTCTGGTTCCGGCTTTTCTTTTTATCGTAATTATAAAGAAAGCGCAGCCTCTGCCGGCTCTTGCTGTAGGTGTTCTACTCGGTGCTGTCTTTGCCGTTATATTCCAGCCGCAGATTTTAGAGGGATTGTATAATGGAGAGGGCAACTATTTTAAGATCGCTTACATTGTCGTGATGAAAGCTATTTACGGGCAAACAAATATCATCACGCAAGATCCTGCAATGAACGAACTTTTTACTTCGGGAGGAATGTCAGGTATGCTTGATACGATCTGGTTGATTATGTCAGCTATGATATTTGGTGGTATCATGGAATCTATAGGTATGTTGCGTAAGATCACCTTATCTGTTTTAAAACTGATAAAAACCGACGGATCGCTGATTGGCTCTACGGCTGTCAGTTGCATCTTTTTTAACATTACCGCATCCGATCAGTATATTTCCATCGTTATTCCCGGCGAAATGTACAACGAAGCCTTTAAAGACCACGGGCTAAAACCCGAAGTGTTAAGCCGGACGCTGGAAGATTCAGGAACTGTTACATCTGTGCTGATCCCCTGGAATACGGGCGGCGCCACACAGGCCAGAGTTTTAGGAGTTCCCACATTATCCTACCTGCCCTATGCATTTTTTAACCTGATCAGCCCCCTGATGACCATTTTGTTTGGCTACCTTAATATAAAGATCAGAAGGTACAAGGATAAAAAGAGAAGTTAGAAATGGGCACACACGGTTTTGCCAACATCAACGCCTCGTATTCTTTTCAAGATATGCTATTTTAAATCTTTAGTCTCCTCAAGCCATACATTCAGCATATTTTGTTCATCATCATTCAGGTCTTCCGGATTCGTTTCGGCCATTGCCTGATCAACATTTTTTTTGAAATAGGTAACAAAAGCAGGGTTTATATATTTTCTGTCTAAATATAACCAGTAAGGTAAAAAGCTCCACCATCTGTCTTTGTGACTTATCAGGTAAGCACGTTCAGTTTTAATTAGGTTATTAAGACATCGGAGCAATAGATCAAAACTATTTTCTTCGTAGTATTCCACTTTCAGATATTCATCTTCCTGTACATAACTGGTGTACCCCACAGGTACCTTTTTAACAATCAATTTCCACTTTAAGGAAGGCAGGTGGAAATATATATGAAACAGATCGTATTTGCTCAATGTAGCCACATGTGTGTGTTCTTCAGGATTGAATGATTTATTATTAATATACCTCAATTGATAATCTTCTTTGTTGCTGTCGGAATTCATGCTTATGAAATTAAGGTTTTCGTTCGTTTCTTAACCGGACATAAAGGTAGTGCTAAATGGGAAGGGAAAGGCTTGTTGTTCCCGATATTTCTCTATAGTTCCTTCATACACGAATTGCCCGCCAGCCAACCGGTCGAATAGGCTATCTGCAGGTTGTAGCCACCTGTTTCGGCATCAAGATCTATCAGCTCTCCGGCAAAATAAAGTCCTGTTACCAGCTTTGACTCCATTGTTTTCGACGATATTTCGTTAGTAGAGACACCGCCGGCTGTAATGATCGCTTCTTTAAATGACCGGTGCCCGGAAATGCTGAAACGCAGGTTCTTTAACAGATACCGTATTTGTTTCCGTTCTTTGGATGAAACCTGGTGACATACTTTTTCAGGATCAAGCTCCAACAGATCAATAAAAACTGATACCATACTTGACGGCAGCCAGTAGCGAAATATATTACTGATCTTTTTCTTGCCATGCTCATTCAGATCGCGGAGTAAACGTTTGTCGAGTTTTTGTTCATCGAGGGCAGGTTTCAGGTCGATAGTGATGTCCACCTTGTTGTTTTTGTGTATCTCATCAACCACCATTCGGCTCAGGGTAAGTATGATGGGTCCGGACAGACCGAAATGCGTAAAGAGCATCTCGCCGAAGGCTTCTCCTGCTTTTTTATCATTCACCCAAACAGAGATCTTGACATTTTTCAATGCAAGGCCCTGCAATTTTTTTGCTACCACACCTTCTGTTTCAAGAGGTACGAGCGCAGGTTTTGGTGGCACTATGGAATGTCCTGCCTTTTTTGCCAGTTGATAACCGTCTCCGGTAGATCCTGTGGCCGGATAAGATTTACCCCCTGTAGCGAGGATGACCTTCTGTGCCATCAGGGTTTGTCCGTTAACCTGAACTCCTGTAATCGAATTATTGTCAATTATCAGATGCTCAACTCTTTGGTTGCAACGGATTTCCACATTCAATTCGTTAACCCATGCCAGCAATGCCCGTTGTACTTCCGATGCTTTATTACCTGTGGGAAAATAGCGTCCGCCCCGTTCCAGGCTTATATCCACACCGTGCTTTTCCAGCAAGGCAATAATATCATCCGAATAGTAGTGAGCGAAGGCATTCCGTAAAAAACGGCCTTTCGGGTAAACGTGTTTCAGAAATTCGGGTATTTCAGCACTATTGGTGATGTTGCATCTTCCTTTTCCGGTGATCAGCAGTTTCCGGCCCGGCTGCTCCATTTTTTCCAGCACCAGCACTTTTCCGCCCAGTTCAGCAGCACGTCCTGCTGCCAGCAAACCGGCGGGGCCTGCCCCAACTACGAGTACATCAAACTTGCTCATGTGGTGCAAAGGTAAGTTTTACAGGATAATGGTTGACAACTACTCAAGCAGGATTGTTTTATGATTCCTTCAGCTCCATGTTGAAATAGTAAGAGGTTAACCAGACAGAGTTTAATTTACACTCCCTTTTACCACAGTTCAATGTTGGCGGTAGTTATTGTTTTAATCGTATTTCTCCAGTAAATATAAATATGCTTCAAAATTGTGATGTATTAAAATATTATCAGTGTCGATAGAAAATATTTCAAAATATTCCTCATTTGGAATTAATACAATTGTTGCTCCTGTTCTTGCATAATTATTACTATGAAAATATTCATTTGGTGGAATAAAACCTTTCAGGTTTTTCACAATAAACTT
>Ga0164315_10003732_pt1 | contig 11829 bp, 8 predicted proteins | sample GuaBasSedimGuay6_FD_113737 | JGI IMG/M metagenome (GOLD analysis project Ga0164315, IMG submission 113737) | Subseafloor sediment microbial communities from Guaymas Basin, Gulf of California, Mexico - Guay6, Core 4569-2, 0-3 cm | ecosystem: Environmental > Aquatic > Marine > Hydrothermal vents >... | reverse complement strand
CGGGACCTGGCTTTGATGGCAATTTGCAGAGTCATCTCATGGTATACGGTATACTACACTCACCCGATTACAGTTCAACAGACATCAATGAAACAGGTTACGAGATAGACCGCTGCCTCGCCGTCGCCCTCCTGGGCACACAATCCTTCACAGGAGAAGATACGGTTGAGTTCCACTGTCACGGCGGTCGCGAGGTGGCCAGACAGGTGTTGGCAGCGTGCCGCAAGGTGGGTGCCCGGCCCGCCGAGCCCGGTGAATTCACACGGCGTGCTTTCCTCAACGGCAAGCTCAGTCTGGACCAGGCCGAGGCGGTGGCAGACCTCATCGGCGCCCGCAGCACCACCGCGGCGCGGGCTGCCCTGCGCCAACTCACCGGTGGCCTGGACCGCCAGTTGCGGGATGTGGAGCAACCCCTCCTGGACCTGGCCGCCAGCCTCGAAGGATCATTCGATTTCGTGGACGAGGAAGAGGTGGAAGTGCCCGGGGCGGAGGTGGCCAGGGTGCTGACCGAGGCCACGGCGCGTATCGACGAACTGCTGGCCATGGCCCCGGCGGGTCGTATCCTGCGCGACGGTGTGCAGGTGGTGCTCACCGGCTTGCCCAACGTGGGCAAGAGTTCCCTCTTCAACGCCCTGCTCGAAGAGGACCGCGCCATCGTGGACGAGGAGGCCGGCACTACTCGAGATGTGGTGACCGACCAACGCGAACGTGACGGCGTGGTCTATGTTCTGCACGACACGGCGGGCCTGCGGGACGAAGCGGGCCGTGTCGAAGCCAAGGGCATCGACCGCACCCATCGGCAACTGGATGCCGCGGATGTGGTGCTGCTGTTGAGCGATGGAACTTCGCCGCCGGTGTTGAAGTGTGCCGCACCGGTGATCACCGTGGCGACCAAGGCGGATCTGCTGGAACACGCAGCGGCAGTTCAGGCCGGGACCGCGGATGTGGTGGTGTCCAGTCGTGACGGCCAGGGGCTGGAAGAGTTGTGGTCCCTGCTGGAGGAGCAGGTGCGCAGTCGGCGCCTCGACGAGGCCGTGTCCCTGGGCGTGGTCCTGAACGAGCGGCACCGCCATCGACTGGGTAGTTGTCGCGCCGAGTTGGCGGAATTGACGGCGCTGATGACAGCCGAGTCCATCGGCCCCGAGGTTGTGGCCACCATGTTGGCCGCTATCCTGGCCCGCCTGGGGGAAGTGTCCGGCCGTGTGTTCACCGAACACCTGTTGGCGGGTGTATTCGACAGATTCTGTGTTGGCAAGTAAGATTATGAATAACAACAACATAGACGTTTTGATAGTCGGCGGCGGGCACGCCGGGATCGAGGCTGCCCTGGCCTCGGCACGCCTGGGCGCCCGTACTGTCCTGGTCAGCCACGACGCCGGGCAGATCGGACGGATGCCCTGCAACCCGGCCATCGGCGGTCTGGGCAAGGGCCACCTGGTGCGGGAGATCGACGTCCTGGGCGGCGAAATGGGGCGCGCCATCGACGCGACCGGCATCCAGTTCCGCATCCTCAACCGCAAGAAGGGTCCGGCAGTGCAGTCGCCCCGTGCCCAGGCGGACAAACAGCGATACGAGCAGTACATGACCGCGGCGGTGCACGACCAGTCCCAGCTGACGGTGATCGAAGGCGATGTGGTGACGCTGCTGACTGATCGCGACGGGCAAACGCGGCGCATCACCGGCGTGCGTCTGGGTGATGGTCGCGAGCTGGGAGCCGTGCGAGTGGTACTGGGTGCGGGTACGTTCCTGAAGGGTTTGATGCACGTGGGTGCGACCCGTACCAGTGGCGGTCGCGAAGGTGCGGGCAGTGCCGAGAGTCTGAGTGCGAGCCTGCTGGATTGCGGCTTCGAATTGCGCAGGTTGAAGACCGGTACGCCGCCGCGCCTGCATATGGACAGCATCGACACCTCCCGCCTCACCAGGCAGCCAGGTGATGTACCTCCATCTCCTTTCTCGTTTCGTACCAATGAGTTCCAGCCGGAACAGATTGACTGCTGGATGGGCTATACCCACTCTGGCACCCATGATCTGATAACAGCGGCGCTGGACAGGTCGCCCCTGTTCGCCGGCGTCATCAAGGGTCGCGGCCCACGCTATTGTCCATCCATCGAGGACAAGGTCGTGCGCTTCGCTGACAAGGATCGGCACCTTCTTTTTCTCGAGCCGGAAGGTCGGGACACGGACGAGGTGTATGTCAACGGACTGAGTACGAGCCTGCCCGCGGACGTACAGGAACAGGTGGTCCATTCGGTGCCGGGACTCGAGGGCGCGCGTCTGCTGCGGTACGGCTATGCGGTGGAGTACGACAGTATTCCGTCGTGGCAGATCCACCGCAACCTGGAGAGCAAACCGGTGGCCGGCCTGTATCTCGCGGGGCAGATCCTGGGCACATCGGGTTACGAGGAGGCAGCCGCCCAGGGCCTGATCGCCGGGGTGAACGCGGTGCGCAGTCTGGAGGGTGCGGCGCCACTGGACATCAGCCGCGGCACGGCCTACCTGGGCGTGCTGGTGGATGATCTGGTAACCAAGCAGATCGACGAGCCCTACCGCATGTTCACCTCGCGAGCCGAGCACAGGTTGCATCTGCGCTGCGACAACGCCGAAGAACGCCTGACGGACCTGGCCCTGGAGTTGGATATTCTGCCTGGTGAAGCCCAGGCGCTCTTGCTGGCGCGCCGGGAATGTGTCACGACGGTGTCGAGTCTGTTGAACCGGGCCCGGGTGCGAAGCGAAAACGGGGACCGCATCACGGCGGCGGCCTGGTTGAGGCGGTATGCCGGTACGGTGGAAGAACTGGTGAAGGGGTCGTGTGATGAAGACTGCACGCGGATATATAGACAGGCAGTTTCGAAACTGCAGGATCATGTCGGTGGTGACCGCCAGGCGGTTTCGGCAGTGACCCAGGTTGCTCATTCTGTGCGTTACGAAGGATATATCTCTCGACAGGACAAACTGTTGCGACATCGCAGTCATTTGGATGATCTGGAACTGCCGACCAACCTGGACTACACCGGGATCGTGGCTCTGAGTTTCGAAGCGCGGGAAAAACTGGAGCGGATCAGGCCCGGGACTCTGGGCCAGGCCTCGCGAATCGACGGTGTGCGGGCCGGTGATCTGGGGGTCCTGACGGTTTATCTGAAGAAGTGGCGGGCGGCCAGCGGGACTGATGAGGGACCGGCATGAGTACCATCCCCGACTGGCTGGATGATTACCGCCGCGAGGTGGAGCGTTGGAACGCCTCGATCAACCTGATTTCCCGTCGGGGATCGGCCGCCCAACTGGATCGTCTTATCACCCAGTGCCTGGACGCGTTGGATCAGCTTCTGGAAGCACCAGCCCCCCTGGGATTCGCACCGGGGGCCAAGGATGGATCCAGCGAGTGCGCGTACTTCGACCTGGGGTCAGGCGGTGGTTTGCCGGGTATAGTCTGGCACGGGCGGCTGGTTCGGGGCGGTAGTCGGGTGAGGAGCTGGTTGGTTGAGCCGAGGGAGAAGCGAGCCTGGTTCCTGTCCCGCACGGCGCGGTTGATGTCCCCTCAACCTGCTGTACTGCATGGTCTTTGGGGGGAAGTGGCGTCTGGTGAAACCCTGATGGTCCCACAGATACTCATCTCTCTCAAGGCTTTGCGCCTGGACGATAACGAAGTGTTGGCAGGCCTGAGGCCGTTTCTAGCCGAGTCCGCAGCGGAAGTGACCATCGCCCGCTTTTATCCTCCGGATCATATCTGGAGCGCTGAATTGGCGGCCACCTTGGCCGTGGCGGAACCCGGGGAAAGCCGGAAGCTGGATGGTCTGGTTGCAACGGCTTTGGCGGCGGGAGTGCTGCCGCCGGCGGAGGCGGTTGCCGACGCGGCCAGCCTGGTGATTTCCAAGTATATGGTCGAGGCCATGGCACGGTCGGAGGTTTAGTGACTTCATGGCCCCCGGGGGCCACGACGACTGTGAATTACCCGACTTGTAACCCCAACGGCCTTAACCCGGGCGGTCCCGCCACACCCCAATGTTCCACGTGGAACAATACGCCCCCATCGCCCCTGATAAGGAGCAATGTTCCACGTGGAACAATGCGCCATCATCATCCCTCGCCGCCCCCGATAAGGGACAATGTTCCACGTGGAACAATTACCGGCAATAATCCCGGCCCTTCTTGACGCCGGGGCCGGTGAGCGGGTACATTAGCTCCCCACGTACCGGAATCCACCTCCCTGAAGGCACGAGGTCGCCGTGAGCAAGATCATCTCAATTTCCAATCAGAAAGGCGGCGTGGGCAAGACCACCACCGCCATCAACCTCTGCGCCAGCCTGGCCGTGGCCGAGCGTAAAGTTCTCATGTTGGACCTGGATCCCCAGGGCAACGCCTCGTCTGGTGTCGGCGCAACAGCCAATGGCACTACAAGTTATGAGATGATGCTGTCTGCCGTGCCGGCATCCGAAACCGTTCAGGACACCCCCATAGCCTATATGAAGGTGATACCGGCAGACCGCAGGTTGGCCGGAGCCGAAGTGGAACTGGTCAGTGAATCGGAACGTGAGCATTTCCTGCGCCGCGCCCTGGCGCCGTTGCGCAGCCAGTACGATTTCATCGTCATAGACACGCCGCCCAGTCTGGGTTTGCTGACCCTCAACGCCCTGACCGCCGCCGACACGGTGCTCATTCCCATCCAGTGCGAGTACTACGCTCTTGAGGGCCTGAGCCAACTGCTGAGCACAGTACAACTTGTCCAGCGCAGCACCAACGCGGACCTGCGCCTGGAGGGCGTCCTGCTCACCATGTTCGATCGCCGGTTGAAGCTTTCGAACCAGGTGGCGGAGGAAGCCATCGACTTCTTTGGCGAAACGGTCTACGAGACCAAGATCCCGCGCAACGTCCGCCTGAGCGAGGCGCCGTCCTTCGGCAAACCCATCCTGCTGTATGACGTGGAGTGTGTGGGCTCGCGCAGTTATCTGGATTTGGCCCAAGAGGTCATCAAGCAAAATCCCGCCGCCGCGAGGGGAGAGGCGTCATGAGCAAGCACAGCGTGTTGGGCAAGGGACTGTCGGCGTTGATTCCTGGGGCGGATATGAGGGGCGATCCAGAGATCAAGGCCACCGGCGGTTTGAGCCGCATTGACCTGGACAGGATTGGCTTCAACCCTGAACAGCCACGTAAAACGTTTGACGACAAAACGTTAGACGAATTATCGCGCTCCATAAGAGAAGTCGGTATCCTGCAGCCCGTACTGGTGCGACGTCTCGATGCGCGGGAGCAGGTGCGGCGTCATCCCGAAAGCGGTTCCCAGCCCGACGCCATGGAATACTGCGTAGTTGCCGGTGAGCGCCGGGTGCGGGCCGCCCGGCTGGCGGGGCTGGCGGAGGTGCCGGCCCTGATCTGCACCTACGCCGAAACCGAGGCCCTCAAAATTGCCCTGCTGGAGAACATCCAGCGCGAGGATCTGGGCCCGGTGGAGGAAGCCCAGGCCTACAGCAATCTTCTGCAAAGCTACGGCGCCACCCAGGAGGAGCTGGCCGGTATGCTGGGCAAGAGGCGTAGCACAGTAGCTAATATGTTGCGGCTGTTGACGTTAGAGGAGCAGATACTGGAATTGCTACAGCAGGGTGAGTTGAGCCGGGGCCACGCCAAGGCCCTGTTGGGTATGGATGCGGGTCCGGCCCGGCTGCAGCTGGCCCGCCTCTGCGCCAGCCGTGGCCTGTCGGTGCGCGAGACGGAAAAGCGGGCCGGAATGGGCGGCGGCAAACCCCGTCGCAAACGGCGTCGCGCGGCGGCGGGTCCCGTCGATCCCACGGTGCGCGCCCTGCAGAACAGGGCCGAACGGGTGTATGGTTCGCCGGTGGGTATCGATCGCGATGCCAAGACGGGCAAGGGGACAATCAGCCTGCGCTTCTACGGCGACGACGATCTCGTACGCCTGCTGAAGATCATGGGCGTGGATACGGAATTATAATATGAGACGTCTGCCGTCCTTCCGTATACCGGGTCGGGCCCAGAGTCTGCGTATCTTCCAGCTGGCCCTGCTGTCGGCGACCCTCATCGTTCTCCTGCTGCAGGCATACGGGTTGACGGTGATGTTCGATAAGACCGGTTCGTGGCAGGGACTGTGGAGCGAAGGCTGGCGTAGCGGCCATGTGCTGACCGATCTGCTGGTGCGCGGCACTTTCCAGGTCTTCATCCTGGGCCTGGGCTGGAGTTTCTGGCTGCGCCTGCGCAACGCCGAGCAGGCGAGCCTGCGCCTGCGCCGCTCCGAGGCCAAATACCGCAGCATCATCAACCACGCGGGCGAGGCGATCTTCCTGCTGGACGAGCGGGGCACCGTCCAGGAGTGGAACAAGATGTCCGAGCGGCTGTTCGGCATGCCGCGCCGCAATGCCTTGGCCCGCAATGTGGAAGAGCTGGAACTGGGCCTGCGCCGTGATGGCGAGTTAACCGTCGAACAGGTTTTTGCCGATGTGCGTCGCACCGGTCGCCGGCTGACCTACGAAGTGGCGCTCGACGGTGGGCCCAGGCCTATCCGCACCCTCAGTCTGACGATTTCGGCCATTCGTCCCGACCATGCGGCGCAGGACACGGACGCGGGTTCCTTCGTGGTCATCGCGCGGGACATCACCGAGGCCAAGCATCTCGAGTCGCGCATGAGCGAGACCGAGAAATTGGCGGGCATCGGACAGTTGGCCGCGGGCATCGCCCACCAGCTGAACACACCGTTGGGTTCGATCCTCCTGTCGGCCCAGATGCTTGGTGACGATATCGACGACGAGGACATGTCAGACGATATCCAGCGCATCATTCGCCAGACCGAACAGTGTCGCAACATCATCAAGGGTCTCTTGAATTTCGCGCGTCCCACGGGCAGTGGGCGAGCCGCCGTGGACCTGGCCGAGTCCATCCGTGAGACCCGCTTCCTCCTGGAGAAGAATCTGCGGGTGGCCGATGTGGAAGTGGAAGTGCAGACCCGCACCGAGACCTGGGTCTTCGGTAACCGCAACGAGCTGGACCAGGTCTTCTTCAATCTCATGGCCAACGCCCTGGACGCCATGCCCTCGGGCGGACGTATCACCATCGAGGTGGACGAAGGGGATCCGGGCGAGTTGGTGATATTGTTCAGGGACTCGGGCGAAGGTATTCCCGAGGAGAACCACGACTCGATTTTCCTGCCCTTTTTCACGACGAAGGACTATGGCAAGGGCACAGGTCTGGGCCTGTCCATCGTGGCGCGGATCATGCATGAGCACGGCGGTCGTATCGAATTGGAAAGCACTCCCGGCAAAGGTACCCTGTTTCGCATGTCGCTCCCGCGGGCACGCCGCCAGGTGGGAACCACGGCTCTCATCGACGATTCAACGGAGGTGTGAACTTGGCCATTCCCCGCCACACACGCATCATTTTCATTCCCGACGATGAGCGCTCCACCCGGGAGTACGGCATCTCCCGCGCCATGGTGGTGACCCTCATTGTCCTGGGCGTGGCGGGGGTAGTGGCGACGGCCATGCTGATGGCTGAGTTTTCGGGCCAGGCCCACGAGCGGCAAACGATCCACCGCCTGGAACAGGAACTGGCCGTTGCCCACGAGGCCGTGTCTCGTACCGACGAGCTGGGTGCCCGCCTGGAGGCCATGGCCCGCATGCAGGAAAAACTGCTGACGATGCTGGGGGTCGAGGGTGTCAGTGACGCGGCGGCGGAGTCGTTGTCCGTGTGGCAGAATGAGATACCGGCTTCGGCCGATGTGGCCATGCGTCGGGCGGCCTCGGTGACTGTGAACCCCGGCCCCGAGCGGTGGCCCGCACGGGGGTACGTGACCAGGGAATTCATCGTCGGCAACACGTCCCGCGGGATACAGCCCCATCCGGGCATCGATATTGCTGCAGCGACAGATACGCCCATCGTGGCGGCCGGTGACGGCGTCGTGGTCAGGGCGGGACAGGACCCCAATCTGGGAAACTATGTTGAAATAGAGCACGGTTTGGGTTACGTAACTGTCTACGGTCATTGCAACCGACTGGCTGTGGGGCGTGGAGCCCGCGTGGAGACCGGACAGGTCATCGCGTACATGGGCGCCTCGGGCCAGTCCACCGCCACGCATCTGCATTTCGAGGTTTGGCGCCAGGGGGAGGCCATCGATCCACGTACGGTGATCGAAGGAGACCCGCTTCGCAACTGAGCGCTTGAACGGTTCGGCACGAGAGTACGGCACGCGTCCCGGGCGGTAGCCCGGCCCAAGGAGGAAGAGCATGTTCGGAAAAGAACCAGAAAACCAGGCTGTGGCCGGTGGCCAGACGTCGATCATAGCCCAGGGCTGCAAGTTCGACGGCACCGTTCAGGTGGGCGGCACCTTGCGCATCGAAGGTGAATTCAAGGGCACGATCGGCAGGCCCGAAAGCCTGGTCATCGGCAAGACCGGCGTGGTCCATGCCGACGTGAAGGTGAAGAACGCCATCATCGGCGGCCAACTGTTCGGCAACATCATTGCCGAGAACAAGATCGAGCTGCAGAGCGGCTCCCACGTCGAAGGTGACATCAAGACCAAGCGTCTGGTCATCGACGAAGGCGTGTTCTTCGAGGGTAACTGCAGCATGGGTGCCAAGGCCCCGGGTGCCGGGTCGCCGGCGCCGTCGTCCTCGTCGTCCTCGTCGTCGCTGGGCGCCAAGCAGACCCATCACGAGGCGATCAAGAAGTAGCGGCCTCGCTGCATATGATCAGGTTGTGCGAGCGACCTAACGACGGACCGCTTTCCTGGTGGGGAGCGGTCCTGTCGTCTCATCCATGATCGACCACAACCACGGGAGAAACGCGTGCGGATACCAGGTAGCCGACTGAGCCTTTCGGCCCGGGTCCTGATCGGCATGGGGGCGGGCATCCTGACGGGTATCGCCGCCGGTCACTGGGTAGCACCACTGGAGATCGTGGGTGACGCCTTCATCCTGCTGCTGCAGATGCCCGTGTTGCCCTACGTGGCGGTCTCCCTCGTTGTCAGTCTGGGTCGCCTGGATTACCGCACTGCCGGGGAGTTGGCCCTGCGCGGCGGCGCGCTGCTGCTGCTGCTGTGGGTGCTGTCCCTGGCCATGGTCGCGGTCTACCCCCTGACGTTTCCACGTTGGGAGAGCGCGGCCTTCTTCAGCACGAGCCTGGTGGTGCCGCCCGCCGAGTTGTCCCTGCTGGAGATGTACATTCCCGCCAACCCCTTCCATTCCCTGGCGTCGAACATGGTGCCGGCGGTGGTCCTGTTCAGTGTGGTACTCGGCGTGGCCCTCATCGGCATGGACACCAAGAGCAAGCTACTCGATACCCTGGACGTGGTGGTGAAGGCCCTGGCCAAGGTGTCGAGCCGGATCGCGGAGTTGGCGCCCATCGGGGTTTTCGCCATCAGCGCCCACGCCGCGGGCACCCTGGCGGTGGAGGATCTGGGTCGGCTGCAGGTGTACGTGATCTCCTACGTCGCCGTCTGCATGGTGATGGCGCTGTGGATCCTGCCCGGCTTGGTGGCCTCGTTGACACCGCTACGCTACCGCGACGTGGTGGGGCCGGTGCGCGACGTGCTGGTGACGGCGTTCGCCACGGGCAACCTCTTCATTGTGCTGCCCATGCTGGCGGACCGCAGCCACGAGGTGATCAAGCGCTGCCTGGAATCCGAAGAGGACGAGGAGGAAGCGCGGCGCCTGGTCGACGTCATCGTCCCCACGTCGTTCAACTTTCCCAACGTGGGCAAGCTGATGACCCTGACCTTCGTGCTCTACGCCGGCTGGTACTCGGGATCGGACGTGGCACTGGACCGTATCCCCGGCTTCCTGCTCATGGGCCTGTTCTCGTTCTTCGGCAGCATCCCCATGGCCATGCCCTTCCTGCTGGACCAGCTCACCATCCCGGCGGACATGTTCCAGATCTACCTGGTGCTGAACAACCTGGTGAATGTGCGGGTGGGGACCCTGCTGTCGGCCATGCACATCATCGTGCTGTCGGTGCTGGGGGCGTACGTCATCATGGGCCGGCCCATTCGCTGGTTCAAGCTGGTGCGGTGGGCCGCGATCTCACTGGCGCTGACCGCCGGCACGATCATCGGTACCCGGGTGACGCTGGAGAACCTGGTGTCCCACGAATACGCCCTGGACCGGGTCTTCGAGGGTATGTCGTTTTCCGCGCAGTACGATCCGGTGATGGAAATCGAGGGCGATCCGGCGCCCCTGCCCACTGCGGCCGGAGCACGCCGGGTGGAGCAAATCCAGGAACGGGGTTTCCTGCGGGTGGGATATCTCGCCGATGCCCTGCCCTATGCCTACCACAACACCGGCGGTGAGTTGGTGGGTTACGACGCCGAGATGGCCCGGATCCTGGCTGCCGATCTGGGGGTCCGCCTGGAATTCACGAAGATCGAACGTTCCCGGGTGACCGAAGCCCTGGATGCAGGTCTGTGTGACCTGGTCATGAGCGGTATGGTCAAGACGCCCCAACGCATGATCACCACCCAATTCTCGGCGCCCTACCAGGAACAGACCCTGGCCTTTGTCGTGCACGACCATCGCAAGGATGAATTCCAGTCCCTGGCTGATGTGGCCCTGCGGCGGGGACTGACCATCGGGGTGCCGGACGAGAAGCGATATGTCGAGGGAGCGGCGGTGTTGTTACCCCAGGCGGAGATTGTCCCCTTCGTCTCACCGCGGGCATATTTCCGGGGCCAGGAACCGGAGCTGGATGCGGTGGTCATGACGGCCGAGGCGGGTTCGGCCTGGTGCCTGATCTATCCCGGTTTCTCGGTGGCGGTGCCACGGGACAGGATCGTCAAGGCGGTGCTGGCTTATCCGGTGGCCCAGCGGGACGCGGAATTCGCCGCCTTTGTTTCGGACTGGATCGAGATCAAGCGGATGGAAGGAACGCTGGATTCGTTGTTCGAGCATTGGATTCTGGGGCGGGATGCTACGGCCAGTGAACCGCGCGGGGCGTTGATTGATGATTGGTTGGGGTTTGGGGGGGATGGCGAGTAATTCCTATTTTGACCAAATTTAGCCAAGTTATTCTATTTGACTAAACTTGGGTAAATCTGGTATATCTCACCTATGGATCCTATCAGAAACCCATACTCCCCTGGCGCAGGCACCCCCCCGCCGGAACTGGCCGGACGAGACGAGTTCCGGGAAATGGTCCGCATATCTCTGGCACGGACCAAGCTCCGCAGACCCGCCAAGAGTGTTCTTCTGGTCGGTCTGCGGGGCGTGGGCAAGACCGTGCTGCTCGATCAGTTGCGGAAGGACGCCGAAGCGGCCGGCCTGCACACCATGAGAGTCGAGGCTCCGGAGTCCAGATCGCTTCCGGCCATTCTGGCGCCCCAACTCCGGGAAGCATTGCTGCGCCTGTCGCATGACGATCGCGCTCGCGATCTGGCGCAGCGTGCCTTGCGGGGGCTTGCCGGATTCGTGGGTGCGCTCAAGTTCAAATATAACGACATCGAAGTCGGCCTGGATCTGGAGCCAGAGCCGGGACTGGCCGACAACGGTGACCTGGAACACGATCTCCAGGCCCTGCTGGCGGTGGTCGGCGAAGCTGCTGCTCGTATCGAAACAGTACTGGCCCTGTTCATCGACGAGATGCAATACGTCGAGGAAGCAGAGTTGGCTGCACTCATAACCGCATTGCATCGGTCGGCTCAACAGCAGGTGCCAGTCGTGCTGATCGGTGCCGGCCTGCCGCAGCTGCCGGGGCAGTTCGGCAGGGCCAAGTCCTATGCCGAGCGCCTGTTCGAATTCGTGACGATCGGACCGCTCTCCCCGGAGGATTCGAAAGTCGCCCTGGTGGCGCCTGCCCGGCGCGAAGGCGTCGAGTTCGCCGCCGCCGCGTTGGATCGAATCG
>Ga0164315_10003731_pt1 | contig 11835 bp, 12 predicted proteins | sample GuaBasSedimGuay6_FD_113737 | JGI IMG/M metagenome (GOLD analysis project Ga0164315, IMG submission 113737) | Subseafloor sediment microbial communities from Guaymas Basin, Gulf of California, Mexico - Guay6, Core 4569-2, 0-3 cm | ecosystem: Environmental > Aquatic > Marine > Hydrothermal vents... | reverse complement strand
TGGGTCTCGATCTCAACGAGGAACTGTTGGCGATGGCGCGCGCGCGCCTCGGCGATGTTCCCCTGCACGTCGGCGACTTCTGCGATTTCGATCTTGGGCGGCGCTTCGCCGTGATCACCAACCTCTTCAGTTCCATCGGCTACGCCCGCACACGCGAACGCCTCGACGCGGCCGTCGCGTGCGTGGCGCGGCACCTCGAACCGGGCGGCATCGCGCTAATCGAGCCCTGGTTCGTGCGCGAGGCGTACCGCCCCGGCACGGTCCACGCCGCCATGGTGGACGCACCCGAACTGAAGATCTGCCGCATGAACTGCTCGGAAGTCGAGGGCAACCTGAGCATTCTCGACATGCACTACCTGGTGGCGACACCGGAAGCCGGCGTGAGGCACTTCAGCGAGCGGCACGAACTCGCCATGTTCTCGATCGACGAATTCGCCGGCGCCGCGCAGTCGGCCGGGCTCTCCCACGAGCACATCAAGACGGAGCGTTTTCAGCGCGGCCTACACATCATGAGGTTGCATGCGTGAGAGAGGGCATACCCGAACTCTTCTCGTCGGAACGCCTCGACATCCGCTGCCCCGATCCGTCGCACGCCGCGGAACTGCACACCGCGATCGAGGAATCGTTGAACGAGATCCAGCCATGGATGCCGTGGGCCACGGGCGACCAAACGATCGAGGGGTGCGCGGACAACCTGCGGGAAGCGCAACAGGCGTATCGCACGGGCAAGGACCTGCGGCTCAATCTGTTTCTGAGGGGTTCGGGGACTTTCGTGGGCGGCAGTGGCCTGCACCGCATCAACTGGGACGTGCCGCGCTTCGAAATCGGATACTGGGTGCGCACGTCGTTGGCATGCCGAGGCCTGATCACCGAGGCGGTCGAACGCATCGCCCGGTTCGCGTTCGAGGATCTTGAGGCCAACCGCGTCGAGATCCGCATGAGTTCACGCAACACCCGCTCGCGCCGCGTTGCCGAACGCGCCGGCTTCGCGATCGACACGATCCTCCGCAAGGAGGGGCGGCACGTGGATGGATCGCTGCGTGACACCTGCGTCTATTCGCGCATCTCAGCTGATAGCTGACCCGTCATCCTGCACACCCAGGCGTGCACTTGGCGGCCATAACCCATTCAAGGACAACCACTTATGCACACAGACAAGCTCTCCTCTTTAGTCATCGGCGGGTTGGTGGCGGATGCGGCTGCCTTGGGGCTGCACTGGATCTATGACCCGGCGCGGATTGCGGAAGTTGGCGGCGAGGCGCCGGAATTTTTGGAGCCGGACCGGGCCGCCTACAAGGGAGTGCCCGCCTACTTCGCGCATCCGGGCAAGACGGCGGGCGATCTCACCCACTACGGCCAGCAGCTGATGGTGGCGCTCGAGTCGTTGGCGGCGACGGGCGGGGAACTCGATCCGTCCGACTATGAGCAGCGCTTCATCGCGCACTTCGGGCCGGGCGGCGCCTGGGTCGGATACATCGATTACGCCACGCGCGAGACGCTGCGCAACGCCGACGACGCCGAACGCGCATCGCTTGCCGCCGCCACGCAGTTCGATCTTGGCGAACACGAAAAGGACCGCGGCCTGATGCAGTCCAAGGTGATGGCCAACATCCGGCAGTGGCGTGGCGAAAAGCTGGCGCGCGCGATGGAGAAGGCGGTGCGCATCACCCACCCCGACGACGACGAACTCGTGCGTCTCGGCCAGGCGATGGCGCGCGCGGTGGAAGAGGCGGGCGGCGGATTCCACGGTTCCGACGACGTGCAGCTACCGGCAGTGAGCAAACTCGCAGCCGTCGTGGCGTGCGGTGCGGATGTCGAGGCGGCGGTGCGTGTGACCAACAACAACGACATCTCCGTCGCGGGCGGCCACGTCGTGGCGCGTCTGCTCCAGGCGGCCATGGACGGCGGCGACTGGCGCACGATCGCGCAGGAGATGGCCGACAGCGGCAAGCCGGGACCGGCGTGTCCGCTCGACCAGTCGATTCCGATGATGGGTTCGATCCTGGTCGATGCGCACTCCTACGAAGAGGGCGTGCGCGCCAACATCCTCGCGGGCGGCGACAACGCGGGACGCGGAACGATAATCGGCGCCGTGCTGGGCGCGGAATACGGCGTGCCGGACGAGTGGGCGGAAAAGACGCGGGCGGCGCCCGTCGCGATGGAGTTACTCGACAAACTGTCGAGCTAGCAACCGGAGGGGGTTCAGGAGGAACCCGTATCGGGTTTCTTCGTTTCGGGCTTCTTCGTCTCGGATTTCGTCTCGGTCTTCTCGGGCTTCGATTCGTCACCCTTACGCGCGCGCTTGTAGTCGGTCTCGTAAAAGCCGCTGCCCTTGAAGATGATGCCGGCCCCGGCGCCGATCAGACGCTTGAGCGCGTGCTCCTTGCACTCGGGGCATTCAGTCAGCATGTCGTCGCTCATGCGCTGGAACGCATCGAAGGTGTGGCCGCATTTCTCGCAGCGATAGTCGTAGGTGGGCATATCAGCTCTCCTCTTTACTATCGGCCGAATCCTGCGGCGCTTCAGGGGGCGCCATCACGACATGCACAAGGCTGGGGCGCAGCACGCGCTCGTTGAGCACGTAGCCCCTGCGCTCCTCGAGCGCCACCGTGTTGGCCTCCAACTCGGGGACGGGCCGCATGGCGACCGCTTCGTGGAAGCGCGGATCGAAGTGCGCGCCGTGCGCCTCGATGGTTTCCAGGCCATGGTTCTGCAGGACGCGCAACGCGCTTGTCGTGGCGAGCTTGATGCCCTCGCGGATCGCCTCGGCATCGCCCTCGGCCGCTCCCGCGAACTCGAGCGCATCCAGCACCGGCAAAAGATCGCGCATGAGCGCCTCGAGCGCGAACTTGCGGGCGGCGGCCCGTTCGCGCTCGCCGCGCTTGCGCATGTTGTCGACGTCCGCCAGCATGCGCAGGTACTTGTCCTTGTAGTCGAGGTTCTCCTCGATCGGCTGCACGCCTTCAGGCAGGGACTCCTCGGGCTGGCCGTCTTCAGCCCGATCGTCTTCAGAATTGGGGATTTCTTCCTCGGGAAAACTCATTCGAATATCTCGCGAACCTTGTCCCAGAAACTCGTCTGCTTGGTGCCGACCTGCTGGCTCTCCTTTTCGGCGAGTTGACGAAGCAATGCCTCGGTCTCCTCGTCCACTTTGGTCGGCACCTCGACGTTGATGCGTACAAGTTGATCGCCGACGCCGTAGCCGTCGAGACGCGGCAGCCCCTGCCCCCGCATGCGCAGGGTCGTCATGGGCTGCGTGCCCTTGGGCACCTTGAGCGCGCTCTTGCCATGCAGCGTCGGCACCTCGATCTCCGTCCCGAGGGCGACCTGCGCGAACCCGACCGGCACGTCGAGGACGATGTCGTCGTCACGCCGCTTGAAGAGTTCGTGCTGCGTCACGTTGATCTCGCAGTAGAGATCGCCGCGCGCGCCGCCGTGCGGAGCCGCCTCGCCCTCGCCGGACAGGCGCAACTGCATACCCGACGCGATGCCGGGCGGAATCGTCACCGTCACATCGCGCTTTTCGGGCACGCGCGTGGTTCCCTTGCAGCGGGTGCAGGGCGAATCGATGACCTGGCCCGTTCCACGGCAACGGCCGCAGGTGGTACGCATGGCGAAGAAACCCTGCGACCGGACGATCTCGCCGCGCCCGCCGCAATCGGGACAACGCTTCGGTTTCGTGCCCGGCTTGGCGCCGCTCCCGCGGCAGTCGGGGCACATCTCCTGGCGCGTGATCTCGATCGTCTTCTTGACGCCGGCGCTGACCTCTTCGAGGCTGATCTGAAGGTCCACCTTGAGGTGCGCGCCGCGACTGCGTCCGCCGCGCCGGCCGCCACCGCCGAAGAGGTCCTCGAAGATCGAGCCTCCCCCGCCGCGACCCGCGCCGAAGATATCGCCGAACGCGCCGAAGATGTCCTCGACGGATCCGAACTGCGGCCCGCCGCCGCCCACGCCCGCGTGGCCGAAGCGGTCATACGAAGCGCGCTTCTCGGCGTGCGACAGGATCTCGTAGGCCTCCGCCGCCTCCTTGAAGCGCTCTTCCGCCTCGGCGTTGCCGGGGTTCTTGTCGGGGTGGTACTTGAGCGCGATCTTGCGATACGACTGCTTGATCGTGGCGTCCTCGGCGTTCTTGGGAACACCGAGCACTTCGTAGTAGTCGCGCTTTCCGGATGCGGCGGGCATCTTGATTTAGACAGGCGGCGGAGAAAGGTCTCTCCGCCGCCTTGTATTCCTATTGATTGCCGACGGATCAGGCGATAGCGCCGATCGCGGTCTTGTCCTTGAGTTCGGTGATGACCGTGTCGGTCGTGAGCATCAGGCCGGCGCGTCCCGCCGCGTGCTGCAGCGCGATGCGGACCACCTTGACCGGATCGACCACGCCCATCTCGAACATGTCGCCGTACTTCTTGGCGAGCGCGTCGTATCCGAACTGCACGCTCTCCTGCTCGAGGATCTCGCTCGCGATGAGCGAACCGTTCTCCCCGGCGTTCTCGGCGATCGTCTTGAGCGGACGGATGAGCGCGTTGACGAGAATGCGCGCGCCGACCTTCTCGTCGCCTTCGTAGGCTTCGAGATCGACCGCTTCGCGCGCCCGCGCCAGTGCCACGCCGCCGCCGGGCACGATGCCCTCCTCGACAGCCGCACGGGTCGCGTTGAGCGCGTCCTCGACGCGGAACTTGCGTTCCTTCATCTCGGTCTCGGTCTTGGCGCCGACCTCGATCACCGCCACGCCGCCGGCGAGCTTGGCAAGACGCTCTTCGAGCTTCTCGCGGTCGTAGTCGCTGGTGGCCTTGTCGATCTGGCCGCGAATCTGGCCGATGCGGGTCTCGATGGCGTCTTTGTCGCCGCCGCCCCCCACGATCGTGGTGCTCTCCTTATCGACGACGATCTTGTCGGCGGTGCCCAGATGCGTCAGCTCGATCGTCTCGAGCTTGAGCCCCTGGTCCTCGCTGATGAAGGTGCCGCCGGTGAGGATCGCGAGATCCTCCAGCATCGCCTTGCGACGCTCGCCGAAGCCCGGCGCCTTGACGGCGCAGGCCGCGAGCGTACCCCGCAGACGGTTGACGACGAGAGCGGCAAGCGCCTCGCCATCGACATCCTCGGCCACGATCAGGATCGGCTTGCCCGCCTGCGCGATACGCTCCAGAACCGGAACGAGGTCACGCAGCGACGAGAGCTTCTTCTCGTAGAAGAGGATGCTCACGTTTTCCAGCTCGCACTTGAGCTGTTCGGGATTGGTAATGAAGTAGGGCGAAATGAAGCCCTTGTCGAACTGGAGGCCATCGACGGTTTCGAGAGTGGTCTCGATGCCGCGGCCTTCCTCGACGGTGATGACGCCGTCGCTGCCCGCCTTCTCGATCGCGTCGGCGAGCAGTTCGCCCGTCTCGCGATCCTGGTTGGCGCTGATGGTCGCGACCTGCACGATCGGCTCGCGCCCGTCGATCTGGACGGCCATCTCCTTGAGGCGCGCCACCACGGAGGCGGTCGCCTTCTCGATGCCGCGCTTGACGTTGACCGGAGCCGCACCCGTCGCAAGCGCGCGGATGCCCTCGGCGTAGATCGCCTCGACCAGCACGCTGGCGGTGGTCGTACCATCGCCCGCCTTGTCGTTGGTCTTGCTGGCGACTTCGCGCACCATCTTGGCGCCCATGTTCTCGAAGGGCTCCTCGAGTTCGATGTCCTTGGCGACGGTCACGCCGTCCTTGGTCACGACGGGAGCGCCGAATGATTTCTGCAGCAGCACGTTGCGGCCGCCGGGGCCGAGCGTCGCCTTGACGACGTCGGCGATCTTTTTGACACCCTCGAGGACGCGCTGGCGCGCCTCGGTGTCGAAGAGGATTTGTTTTGCCACGTTGCTGTCTCCTAGACGTACTTCGCCAGGACGTCCTTGACCTCGAGGATCTTGTATTCCTCGCCGCCAACCTTCACGTCCGTGCCGGCATACTTGCCGTAGAACACCTTGTCGCCCACTTCGAGGGGCGGTGCGACGGTCTTGCCGGTCGCCTCGACATACTCGCCGGTGCCCACCGCGACGATCTCGGCCGACTGGGGCTTTTCCTTGGCGGCGTCGGGCAGAAAGATTCCGCCGGCCGTCTTGGTCTCGCCCTCGATGGGCTTGACGACAATGCGGTTCCTAAGGGGTCGAATATTCATCGTCCGATTACCAGGCGTCGCCCGGTCCTCCGTGGTCGTGGCCGTGATGATCGTCGTCCTCGTCCTCTTCCGGAATGTCCGTGATCAGACACTCGGTGGAGAGCAGGACGGTGGCGACCGAAGCGGCGTTCTGAAGCGCCGAGCGGGTCACCTTGGTCGGGTCAAGAATGCCGAGCTCGTACATGTCGCCCGTCTCGCCCGTGGTCGCGTCGAAGCCGATGCTGCCTTCGCTCTTGCGGATCTTCTTGACCGCGAGCGCGCCGTCAAAACCGGCGTTCTCGGCGATGCAGCTGGCGGGTGCGTCGAGCGCGCCCGCGATGATGCGCACGCCGAGTTGCTCGTCGTGGTTGTCCAACTTGAGGTCGGCCAACACCGCGTCGTTGGCGCGCACGAGTGCGACGCCTCCACCCGGCAGCACGCCCTCTTCGATCGCCGCGCGCGTGGCATGCAGGGCATCCTCGACGCGCGCCTTCTTTTCCTTCATCTCGCTCTCGGTCGACGCGCCGACGTTGATTTCCGCGACGCCACCGGCGAGACGCGCAAGGCGCTCCTGCAGCTTTTCGCGGTCGTAGTCGGAGTCGCTGGCCGAGATCTCGCGGCGAATCGTGGCGGCGCGTCCGGAGACGTCCGCGGCATCGCCCGCACCCTCGAGAATCGTGGTGTTGTCGGAATCGATGATGACCCGCTTGGCGCTGCCGAGCTGGTCAATGGTGACCTTTTCGAGGTCGCCGCCGACGTCCTTGAAGACCGCCTCGCCGCCCACCAGGACAGCGATGTCCTGCAACATGGCCTTGCGGCGATCGCCGTAGCCGGGCGCCTTGACCGCGCAGACATCGAGGATGCCGCGCATCTTGTTGACCACGAGCGTGGCGAGCGCGTCGCCCTCGATCGACTCGGAGATGATCAGCAGCGGACGCTTGGTATTGCTTACCTCTTCGAGCAGCGGAACGAGCTTCACGGCCGCCGAGATCTTGTCCTCGTGGATGAGGATCAGGGGATTGTCGAACGCGCACTCCATGCGGTCCTGGTCCGTCACGAAATGCGGGCTCAGGAAGCCGCGGTCGAACTGCATGCCATCGACGACGTCCACGGACGTGTCCATGCTCTTGCCTTCCTCGACGGTGATGACACCGTCGCGGCCGACCTTTTCCATCGCCTCGGCGATCATGTCGCCGACTTCGGTGTCGCCGTTGGCGGCAATCGTTCCGACCTGGGCGATCTCCTTCTTGGAGTCCACCTTGCGGGCGATGCCTTCGATGTGCTCGACCACCTTGTCGACGGCGGTCTTCATGCCGCGCCCGACGGCGGCGACACTGGCGCCCGCCGAAACGTAGCGCAGCGCCTGGCGAAAGATCGCCTCGGCGAGCACCGTCGCGGTGGTCGTGCCGTCACCGGAGACGTCCGAGGTCTTGCTCGCCGCCTCCTTGATGAGTTGGGCGCCGAGGTTTTCGTAGGGATCGCTGAGTTCGACCTCCTCCGCCACGGTTACGCCGTCTTTGGTCACGGTCGGGTTGCCCCAACCCTTGTCGATGAGTGCCGTACGTCCACGGGGACCGAATGTCGAGCGGACCGCTTTGGCCAGCTTGCCGACTCCGGTCATCAGACGTTCACGTGCCTCGTGCTCGAATGCGAGCTGTTTGGCCATCAGGGATGCCTCCTGAGAGAGTTCATAGGTAAGCCCGCCCACATTGCGAACAGGATGCCGCTCGCGCCACCGCGCGCTAACACGTTGCGCGTCAACGACTTACGAATTCGGAGTGGCCCTCGAATATGTCAGAGTGACAGAGCGACCGGGACGAGGTGACAGGGTGGCCGAGGAGGCTGGAGGCTTGAAGCTGGAAAGGACCGACCGCCACCGAAGTTCGGCTTCAAGCCTCGAGCCCTCTCGCTATTTGTCTTTCCAGGCGGTGCGGCTCTTTTTGTTCTCTTTCCACCACTCGCGCCAGTTGTCGAGGTCGTTGATGGTGTCCTCGCGGCAGACGGCCTGGAGGGCGGCGACCACCGGCTTGGAGATCTCGCCCCAGCGCTTGATCTGCTCGGCTCCGACGGGGCCGGCGTTGGCGTTGCCGCTGGTCTTGTAGGGGTTTTCCGCCTCGAGACGCTTCATGAGTTCCTCGGCGACCCGTTTGCGGGCCTTGCCCTTGGCCGTGCCGTAGCTCTTGAAGCTCTCGTAGGCGGCCAGCGCGATCTTCGTTTCGCGCTTCTTCGTCTCGTCGATGAGCGCATCGATGTACTTGGATTCCCCGAACTTGCCGATCGCCGCGATGGCATGGATCTGCAGCTTGAGAAAATCGTCGTTCTTGACCTTCTTCTGGAAGGCGGTCTTTTTGAGCAGGCTGAGCCCCTTCTTGGAGCGCAGGTCCCCAAGCACGTCGAGGATCTGGCGCATCGTGCCCCAGTTGCCCTTGCTGAGCTTGTAGGAGGCCACCAACTCCTTGGCGAACGGATCCAGCAGTTTGGTGTCCTTCGCCCGCAGCGCCATTTCGGAGATCGGCTTCAGCAGCGAGCTGATCGCGGTCACATCCTTGGCGGCGTTGGCGGCCGTCAGATCGTTGAGGAGCTTGGCGGCATCGGGCCCGGTCTCGTCGGCCGAGACAATCGAGGCAGCCAGCAGAAGGGTCATCGCGACATACTTCATCGACGTACAGTATAGCGACCTTCCCATGGCTCGAACTCGCCGCAAACGCCGACTCTTCGCGTTGCTCGTGATTCTGCTGTTCCTGCTGCTTTTCCGGCTAAATCCCTTCCTGGCCGGGGTATTGCCGGGCGGCGGGCGCTGGCAGGACGATCCGACCCCCGACGTGCACCGGCAGGGGGTGCTTGAAGTGCTGGTTTTCCGGGCGGAGGACCGCCAGCCGGTCCAGGGGGTGACACTGCAGGTCACGGACCCGGATAGCGGCAGCCAAAGCGCCACGAGCGACGAGGAGGGGCGGGCTCGAATCGCGGGTCTAGCCTCGCGGCCGCACCGTATCGACGCGCAGGGCGCCGGCGGGATCGCCAGCGCCTGGAGCGTGCCGGGCAAGCGCATCCAGATGTCGCTCAGCCCGCGCCCGCGACGCCGCGGGCGTGTGCTCGACCAGAACGGAACTCCGCGACCCGCGACCGTGCGGCTGCTCGACGCCGAGGCGCGCGTGCTGGCAACCGCGCGCACGGACAAGCGCGGACGCTACGACCTGCCCGACCACGACGACGCGGTGGCCGTCTGCGCCACTCCCGACCGCGGCGCGCCCGGCGCGGCGGCGCGCGGAGACATCGCCATCGAGGAGGGCGTCGAGCGCAGCGGCCGCCTGCCGATGGCGGGCCCCGAAACGGTCGAGATCTTCGCGATGGTGCCGGACTCGGTCGAAGATCGGTTGGTGCCCCTGCGCGTCGTCTGGAGTGTCGCGCGCGACGGCACCTTCCGCGGCCGCCTGCCGCGCGAGGCGCGCGCCTTCATCCTGCGCGACGGTCACCCGATCGCGCTGGATAGTCGCGGCGCGCGGGCTCTTGTCGGCCATCTCGTCGGCCGCATCATCGACGCACGCGAACAACCCGTCGAAGGCGCGCGCGTCGAGGCACGGCCGCTGCGCGAAGGCATGCCGGTCGTGCCCTTCCCGGATCTTTGGCAGGCGACCAGCGACGCGCAGGGCCACTTCCGTTCGATCCCGCTGCCCATGGGCCACTACGCGCTGGTCGTGAGCGCGGCGGGTTTCGCACGCATTCGCTTGCCCGAGGTCGCCACCGACATGGCGGACCTGCGCATCACGCTGCGGCCCGGTTACCGCGTACGCGGTCGCGTGCTGGACGAACGGGGCGATCCCGTCGGCGGTGCACTGGTCGTCGGTCTCGGAACCCCGGACCCCAACGCACGCTTTCCCGCGGCACAGACTCGCACGACCGACGACGGACGCTTTGTCCTTGATCGCCTCGGCGGCGACTTCGCGCGCGTGCAGGTCAAGAAAGCCGGCTACCGGACGACGACGATGATGCGCTTCGCGCGCAACGGCAACGTGACGGTCACTTTGCGTCGCCAATAGCAAACGGGTCGGGCCGCTCCTTCGCCACTTTCCACCAGTCGGCGAAGAGATCGACGCTGTTGAGCCGTTGACCGGTGAGCATTTGCAGGCAGCGCAGCGCGGGCGCGCGCAGACGGTTCCAGCGCCGCTTGTTGCGTTGCAGCGAACGGGACAAGCCGAGCGCCTTATCGATCAGCGCCTTGCGCTCGCGCGAGTTGGACTGCGCGAAGCGGCCCAATGCGAGCAGCGCGAGATCCGCGACCGTCGGGTCCTTGCCCGCCTTGGCGAGCGAGAGCAACGACGGAATGAGCGACGCGACGCGCAACCGTCCGGTCGCATCGATGGCGGTGAACAGCGCGGCGCGCTCTTCCGGCTTCGGGTTCTTCTCGCGCAAGAACGGCTCGATGAAGACGGCCGCCTTGGGGTCTCCCATGGCCGCCAACGCCGAAAGCGCCGCCACCTGCACCTTGCGGTTTTTCGACTGCGTCGCCTTGCCCGCCGCGGCGAAGAGCGCGTCCGCCTCCTTGGCCGATGCGGGGTAGCGGTAGATATCCGACGCCTCGCGCAGCAGCGACACCATCGCCGCCTCGTCCTGTTTCTGCTCCACGAGAGCGGCCAACACCTCTTCGCCCGGCGTGCGCAACTCTTCCGCGGAGACCACAGCCGCGAACAGGAGCAGGGTGGCCCTACGCATCGGCGATCACCCGGAAGCCCTCTCCGAATTCGATCCAGCGCGACTGCGCCGCGTCATACCGAAAGCCGGTCGCCTCGCGCACGCGCTTTAACGCGAAGCGCGCCTGGAGCACGCCCTCGTAGTCGCGTTCAACAGGCTTGCGGGGGCTCCAGCGCAGGCGATAGAACTCCGCAAGAGCACTCTCCCCGCCCGCGACGAAGCCCGCCAATTCGCCCGCGCGGAAACGCACTGAATCGACTGGATGCTGCGCGCCGCCAAGCGTCACCTCAACATCGCCCCAGCGCGCGATCACGCCCGCGAAACCCGCCGGCACGAGCCCCTCGAAGCGATAGCCATCCTGCCAGGGCCGCGGGAGTTTGACCTTCGTGCCCTGCCATTCGAATCGCGGGCCGTCCGACTCGACGGCGCCGCGGGAAATCTCGATCACGAAATCGACTTCGCCCGACGGACGCGGTCGCAGGCGCGCCAACACACCCTGAAACACGGCGTCCGTGCTCTGGTGCAGGCGGCGCGGCGTGCGTTGCCCGAGACGGCTCCAACTTTCGCTCCGCACGAAGGGAAGACCGGCGCGCCCGTCGAGGGTCGTCCACACCTCTTGGCGACACCAACCCTCCAGCGAGAGCACGCGTCCCCCGGTCGTGACGTGCACCGCGAAGAGGCGCGGCGACGGCCCGTCGGAGCGGCCATCGGTGCGCATGGCGGGCGCGGGCGGCGCCTCTGAGGTGGGTTGCGCACCGCTCTCGGGCAGATCGACGCGCGGCACTTGCGCGGCGCATGCGATCACGAGGAGGAGAGCAGGAACAGCGACGCGATGCCGCACACGGCGGATGCTAGCACGAGCAAGCCGACGGCGGCCGGGACGGTCATGCCGCTGCGCACAAGGCGGTGCGAGATGTGATCGGTGCCCCCGCGAAAGATCGGACGGCTCCGCTTGCGGCGCGAAATCGTCACGGTGGCGACGTCGGCAAGCGGCACCGCGAAGATCAGCAGGAG
>Ga0164315_10003730_pt1 | contig 11835 bp, 6 predicted proteins | sample GuaBasSedimGuay6_FD_113737 | JGI IMG/M metagenome (GOLD analysis project Ga0164315, IMG submission 113737) | Subseafloor sediment microbial communities from Guaymas Basin, Gulf of California, Mexico - Guay6, Core 4569-2, 0-3 cm | ecosystem: Environmental > Aquatic > Marine > Hydrothermal vents >... | reverse complement strand
TTCAACATCTAATCGAATTAAACCGGCATCCTCGCCTTGCATCAGATCAATATTTTTATTAGCCAGATTTACTGCAAAAAATTCTACCTGGGAGTTTCTAAACTGATCTTTTGGGCTATTGTTTACAAGAGTAGGAAATTTAGGACAAAACCGGTAAGACTTTTCGCCTGAGACGACATAAGTACCCAGGCCAATAGCACTAACAGCATAACCATCTTCCGGTTCCATATGGCCAAATGGATAGTAGTTATATGATTGTGCTGTACCGCTAATTTGCGGATAATAAACCTGATCGTAAATATTACCAACAAGTTCCTGTATCACTACAGCCATTCTTTCTTCTTCAATTTTATAATTAATTGCATTTATATAATCACGCGAAGTTTTAGAAAATACCGAGGCAAAAACAAGTTTTATTGCTTCACATGCCTGTTTTAAACGTATATGCAGATCTTCATGAGAATTTGGCAAGATATAAGTAGCAAATACTCCAGCAAAAGGCTGCATTAGTGAATCTTCAAATAAACCAGAGGATCTAACAGCAAGAGGTTTGTTTGTTTGTTCAAGCAACATCTTCATTTTTTCTATTAACCTGTCTGATAAATGGGCATTTAGGAACTGTTTTTTAATTAATTGATAATCTTTTACTTCATAAATTGATTCACCTAACTCATTTTCTTCTATAAAAGATTCAAATTCATCAATTCCTATAATAGCTGTACGTGGTGTACGTAGGTTAATTTTCGGTATAAATTCAGAAAGATCAAAACTATAAAGCAGTGAATTTACAAAAGCCAAACCTCTGCCTTTGCCACCGAGTGCACCGGAAGATAATATGGCAATACTGCTTTCGTCCCAGACCGAGTTTTCCCTGAAGCCAACTATCTTCCCTTTGGTTCGTTCACTCGTTAAATCGTCAATCACATCTATCAAATGCTTTCTTAAATGTTCAATTGATTCAAAATCCTTTACTTTTAGAGGTGCAAGAAGTTTGGCAATTTGAATTTCGCCTCTTGCTGTAAACCACAACGAGAAATGATTTCTACCTGCATGGTAGCGGATTGATTGTTCCGGGATCAGTTTTAATTTTTTTTGGAATTCGGAAAGATTTTTAGCTATTTCATATTTGTTTCCGTAAATATCTTTAAAAATAAAATTTCCAAAACCCAGGTTCACAGAAATAAAAGTCCTTATTTCCTGTAATAATGCTTCCGTATTTTTATAAATGAACATAGTTCCCAGTTCAATTGCCCGTTCTTCATTTTTTATATTTGAAGATTGAATAACTGTAGGTAAGTCGGGAATTTGTTTCCTTACATGCTCAACAAGTTTAAATCCGGCATCTTTAGCTAGTTCTCCGCCTTTTGTAAATTTTACATCACTAATTAAACAGAGCATATTATCTTTGTATTTTTCAAAAATATCAATAGCCTCCTCATAGGTTGTGGCTAGCATCACTTTAGGACGGGCTCTTAACCTTAATATTTTGTAGAGTTCGTCCAGTTTACTTACGTCATCAATAATTCTTTTAGTCTGATTTAACACACTTGTATATAGTAAGGGCAAATATCTTGAATAATACCTTGCTGAATCTTCAACAAGAAGAATAACCCTTGCGTAACCAATTTTTGTATCATTTTCAACATTTACTTTATCTTCCAAAAGCTTAGTTATTGTAAAAAAAATTCGTGAGTCACCATTCCATACAAATACTTTGTCAATAAATTTTAATTCGTTTTTAGGTTCCTGGTAAAAGGACATATCCGTGTTATTATTTGCAAGCAAATATGTAGGGATATAACCAAATCTCTTATTAATGGAAGAACTTAACTCTATAGGTATTTGTTTATCTGAACCGGACATTATAATGATTAGATCAAAATATTTTTGATTGAGTTGTTCATGGGTTTCCTCAAAAGTTGAGACTGCCGTTATTCGGGGAACAGAAGTAAGATTCAGTTGGTAATATTCTCCTAAAATATGGTCAGAAATTCTTCCTTCCTTCTCAATACTGAAAGCATCGTATAAATTAGCAAAAAGTAATATTTCTTTAACTTTAAAAGGCATTAAGTCATGGAATATGTCTCTCGCAAAATTATTTTTATGCAAAAAGCTTCTTACAAACTTCTTTTTTTCAGATAAAATATATTTTGATGTTTTTTCCTTATCAATACTATCTGATTTCGTTTTTAATATATCAAGGGGGTTTTTATAATCGCTTATGTAGTTTTTAACAATACTGGCTATTTTTTTTACTATTCTTCTTTCTTCTTGTGAGAAAGGGCTGCTACTTTTTCTTGACATTTCCTTTATGGAGTAAACTACTATTACACCATCACCATTATTAGTGCTAAAAGCCTCTCTCAATGTCCATACTGTGTATAAGACTGTTGTATCAGCAAATTCTTTTGGGGCTGAATAAACTTTATTATTGAATAATATCCTTGCAACAATATAATCAGGATATTGCATTGTTTTTCTAATTTCATAACAAATTTCCTGTAAGGTAATATCTATTGACTTTTTTGCTTTTATTCTATCCTCAATGATACTAATACAAGCTAATTCCTTAAGTCTTTCTTGTTGATGAGGTTCCGAATTATTTCCCTCCCAAATTTGGCTATCAATTTCTTGACTAGCCTCAAGGTTATTAATGTATGATTTTAGAAGGGTTGTTGCTTTTTTTAAATAGTTTATTTCCATAGTTGAAAATGAACCTTTATCAGCAGGTGGAAATTCTTTTGTATAATACACTTCAACCATGCCTTTATTTTGATAAATGGTTTGAAACGATCTTTCCAGTTTCCATTTCGTTTCAATGAAGTTGTTACTGTCTTTACAGTATTTATACTTCCCATATCTTATCCTGATATTAATATGACTCTTGTATTTAAAAAAATCAGCTATTATAATACAAGCTTGTTTTAATATATAATTATCATCTTTGTCTTCCCTAAATAATCCAGAGAGTTTATACAAATTTGAACGTTCTTTAATAGAAAGTTCATTTTTTATTTTGTTACTGTTAGTGGTGTTATTGTATAAACTTTTTGACATAGGAGTTAGTATTTCTACGAAAATATTAAATTCTTTATTAGCCCAAAAACAACAAGAATAAGGCCTATAAATCGAGCTTATTAGCTTATAGTCTTGCCCTGATTTTTTTCGGGGAACACCTTTAAATAATTCCCAAATGGTTATAAATCTCGAAAATAGACAGTTCCAATATGGCTTTTGTACGATTTTTAAAATAAAGACCAACAAAAAGCATGATCGGATGATCTGTTCTCAAGGTAAGTGAAACGCGGTTATTGGTGTTTTTTTATAGCCATTAATTACCAAATCAAAATAATTTTCTAAAACTTGGTAGGATAAAGGTATAAAATTATGAAGTATGTTTTTATATTTCAAAAATAATTAAACACAAAAAAACACTAATTTTACTAAATATTTATTAAAAAATTAATAAATAAATCAACAAACAATTAGCTGTTATTCAACATGTTAATTGCAACTTATTGTCATAATGTAAATTACTGAAATAAATGATAAATATCATTTAAGATTTCGCTTTATTTTTCTACTTGTTATAAAAAATTTACCTACTTTTAATCCTTTAATTAATTAACTTAAAATTAGAATACTATGGCATATGTATTAGATGATTTTATGGCAAAAGTTGTTGCCAAGAATAATGGTGAAGTTGAATTTCATCAGGCTGTTCATGAAGTGGTAGAATCAGTAATTCCTTTCATTGAAGAAAATCCTAAATATGAACATGGAAGAATTCTTGAAAGAGTGGTTGAACCTGAGCGAGTACTGATGTTTAGGGTCCCATGGTTAGATGATAAAGGTGATATTCAGGTAAACAGAGGTTTCCGTATTGAAATGAACAGTGCGATTGGACCTTATAAAGGAGGTTTACGATTTCACCCGACTGTTAACCTGGGGATACTAAAATTCCTGGCTTTTGAACAGGTGTTTAAAAATAGTTTAACAACCCTTCCAATGGGTGGAGGTAAAGGTGGTTCCGATTTTGATCCTAAAGGAAAATCAGATAACGAAGTAATGAAATTTTGCCAAAGTTTTATGTTAGAGTTGTCAAGGCATATAGGTCCTAATACTGATATTCCAGCCGGAGATATTGGAGTAGGTGGACGCGAAATTGGTTTCCTTTTTGGTATGTACAAAAGAATCAGAAATGAGTTTACAGGAGTTTTAACAGGAAAAGACCTAAACTGGGGCGGAAGTTTAATCAGACCGGAAGCTACAGGTTACGGAACAGTTTATTTTGCTGAAAATATGTTAAAATTTAAGGGTGATAGCATAAAAGGTAAAGTATGTACCGTTTCAGGTTCAGGTAATGTTGCCCAATATACAATTGAAAAAGTAAATGATCTTGGTGGTAAATGCGTAACGCTTTCTGATTCAGGTGGCTATATTTATGATCCTGATGGTATTGATGCTGAGAAATTGGCTTATGTTATGCATCTTAAGAATGTAAAAAGAGGAAGAATTAAGGAATACGCTGAAAAATATGGTGTGGAATATTTTGCAGGTCAAAGACCATGGGGTGTTAAGTGTGATATTGCTTTCCCATCAGCTACCCAAAATGAAGTTAGTGAAGAAGAAGCCAAAACTTTGATTGCAAATGGCTGTTTCGTTGTTGCAGAAGGTGCAAATATGCCTTCAGTTCCTGAAGCAATTGAAGTATATCTTAAAAACAAAATCTTATATGGACCGGCAAAAGCTGCTAATGCAGGTGGTGTAGCTGTTTCAGGCCTTGAAATGTCACAAAATTCACTTCGACTATCATGGACAAGAGAAGAAGTTGATGAAAGATTATTGAACATTATGAAAAGCATTCATGAAACATGTGTGAAGTATGGTAAAGAAAGTGAAGATTATGTAAATTATGTTGCAGGCGCTAATATCGGTGGATTTGTTAAAATTGCTGATTCAATGCTTGCACAAGGTGTTGTATAAATTTAGTAATTAGTTTAGGTCGATAGAGTGCAGAGACGCACGGCCCGTGCGTCTTTACATTAAAAATCTATCTATTACTTTTATTTGATTTTTTTAATAATTAAATAACAACTAGAAGTTGCCAAAAATAAAAAGGCTGCAAACGTTTGCAGCCTTTTTTAATGGCAAAAAACTGATAATTGTCAGACTCTGTTTTTAAACACAATGAGCACATCTGTAACTGTTAGATAATTAGGTTGTTAGATTTGTTGATAATATTTCGAATTCTATCAAATTCATTTTTTACTTTACAAAATTTACCTACTTTTGACGAAAATTTAGTAACTTACCGAATTGTAAATAAAAACAATAATAAGAACTATGGAAGCAAAAGTTAGAAAATTTATGGATGAGGTTATCGCCAAAAACCCGGGCGAAAAGGAATTCCATCAGGCAGTTATGGAAGTTGCTGAAAAGCTTATTCCTTTTATAGATGTAAATCCCAAATATGCGCACGGAAAGATATTGGAAAGAATGGTTGAACCGGAAAGGACAATTATGTTTCGTGTACCCTGGGTAGATGATGAAAGTGAAGTGCAGATAAACCGTGGTTACCGTATTGAATTTAATAGTGCTATTGGACCTTATAAAGGTGGCCTTCGTTTTCACCCAAGTGTTACACTAAGTATCTTGAAATTTTTAGGATTTGAACAGGTTTTCAAAAATGCTTTAACAACATTACCAATGGGTGGTGGTAAAGGTGGTTCTGATTTTAATCCAAAAGGAAAATCGGATAATGAAATAATGCGGTTTTGCCAAAGTTTTATGACTGAGTTATCACGACATATTGGTCCTAATACTGATGTTCCAGCCGGTGATATTGGTGTTGGAGGAAGAGAAATAGGTTATTTATTCGGCCAATATAAGCGTATTAGAAATGAATTTACAGGGGTTCTTACCGGAAAGGGAATGGAGTGGGGTGGAAGCATTATGCGTCCTGAAGCTACAGGTTTCGGAACGGTTTATTTTGCCCAGGAAATGTTGCAAACTAAAGGTGATTCATTAAAAGGCAAAACGGTAGCGGTTTCAGGTTTTGGTAATGTGGCCTGGGGTGCTGCTACAAAAGCTACGGAATTAGGTGCAAAAGTTGTTACTATTTCAGGTCCTGATGGATATATTTTTGATCCGGATGGTATTAGTGGCGAAAAAATTGAATATATGTTGGAACTAAGGGCTACCAATAACGATGTAGTTCAACCTTATGCTGATGAATTTGATGTGGAATTTTTTGAAGGGAAAAGACCATGGGAGGTAAATGTGGATGTTGCTTTGCCTTGTGCCACTCAAAATGAGTTAAATGAGGAAGATGCAAAAATGCTTATTGCCAACAAGGTTATTTGTGTAACGGAAGGAGCAAATATGCCAACCACACCAGATGCTATTGAGGCATTCCAAAATGCTAAAGTACTGTTCGCACCGGGAAAAGCATCAAATGCCGGTGGTGTTTCTGTTTCCGGTCTTGAAATGAGCCAAAACTCTATGCGACTTGGTTGGACTGCAGAAGAAGTTGACCAAAAGCTACACAGAATTATGAAAGATATTCACACTGCTTGTGTGAAATACGGAACGGATGATGATGGATTTGTTGATTATGTGAAGGGTGCAAATATTGCCGGTTTTGTTAAAGTAGCCGATGCAATGCTTGCGCAGGGAGTAGTGTAATTTAGTATTTTGGTAATTGGTTATTAGCCCTTTGACTTCGCTTAAGGTATATAATTGGTAATTAAATAATGCAAGATAAGTATATAAAAAGGGTAGCTGAAAAAACTTCAACTACCCTTTATTTTTTTGTATTTTAGTTTTGGAAATTTTAGAGGGTTTTTTAATTTACCAAAATAACCAAATACTTAGATACACTCCAAAATTGTACAGGATCTTTAATTACCAGGCTGTCAATTTGCTCCCCACCAGCAAAATAGTATGAATTTGCAGGGTGAGTGGTAATTAGTTCTGCCTTTTTTGTTAATAGGGGTACAGAAGTAGTTGTCCTGATATCAATAGTTTGAAAATAATCCTTATTAAAATTTTCCATTATTTTTTGCATCCTGCCAATTCCTATAAACCCACCTTCTGAAGTAATAACATTATTTTTTTTGAGTTCTTTTTTGGTACCAAATACAAAATAGGCCGTATTTAATTTTTGATCCTGAATTTCAATTAATTCATCTTTCACTTCACCTTCAGCCATTAGCGTATCTACATTAGAATTAAGATTGGCTATTTCAAAGTTCAAATTTTCGATATCAATATTTAATCTGGCCAAATCATTTTTTAAGGTATTAATCTCCTCTGTTTTTGCTGCTAATTGGTCTGTCATCCGTTGAATCATCTTCTCAAATTCAGAAGCTTTAATATTTGCTTTTTGTAACTTTTTCCTTAATGAATTTAATTTGTCATTGTTTCTTTTCATCAATTCATAAATAGCTAAAATATCATCGTTAATTTTATCTTTAGCCGTGTCATCAAGTTCTATATCACCATGTGTTTTAAGCGAAATAATATTCTCTTTTTGTTTTATTGTTTCCAGATTAGCTTCAATTTCATTAAATGACTGCATAAAATCATTAATGGTTTCATCTTTATTGTTAGCTATTTGCAATAAACTATCCCGTTCTGCCTGTAATTGTTCTATTTCACTACTGTTTCCACACGAAATAAGAATACTAGCCATTAATACACTAAATAATAATTGTTTCATCTGTTTATATTTTAATTGAATTTGATTTTTCGCAATATATAATTAAAACTTCTTATGAAAATACTTTTGAATATCTTTAACGTTATTTAACTTTTCCCATCTATAACAATAACAATTTCGCCTTTTACTTTTTTTTCTTTAAAATGGTTTAGAACTTCTTGTAAACTTCCTCTTTTTGTTTCTTCATAAACTTTGGTTAATTCTCTTGATACTGAAGCTAGCCTGTTTTCGCCAAAATACTCAATAAATTGCTCAAGTGCTTTAACTAAGCGATGTGGTGATTCATAAAAAATCATCGTGCGTTGTTCGTCAACTAGCTGGTTTAATTTTTTTTGTCGCCCTTTTTTATGTGGTAAAAATCCTTCAAAACAAAAGCGGTCTGATGGGATGCCTGAATTAACCAATGCAGGAATAAAAGCTACAGGTCCGGGTAATGTTTCAACAGGAATATTGTTTTCAACACATGTCCTTACTAATAAAAAACCAGGGTCAGAAATTGCCGGTGTGCCAGCATCAGAAACCAAAGCAATGTTCTCCCCAACTGATAATTGCTCAATTAGTTTTTTTACTGTTTTGTGCTCGTTATTTAAATTATGCGAATACATTTTTTTACTAATCTGATAATGATTTAGTAAAACACTTGTAGTACGTGTATCCTCTGCAAGAATTAAATCTACTTCTTTTAGAATACGAACAGCCCTGAATGTAATATCTTCAAGGTTACCAATTGGTGTTGGAACAATATATAGTTTACCGGACATTTTATTAAGATAAAGGGTAAAAGTAAGAATTTACAAGACAAAAGTTAAACATACAACGCTGAATAAGTAGATAGTATATATAAATTGCGATTTAGTTTTTTGCACTAAGATTAAGTGTCTGATAAGAAAACATCAAGAATAAGGCTTGTGAAATCTTAAAATTCAGGCGTTTGCTATTGTAAATAACTGGGTTTTAAGATAAGCATAACGCAATTATTGGTGTTTTTTTCTGACACTACTTAAAATGTTTTGACAAAATCAAGCAATAACCTAAACAAATCCTCATATTCATTTAATGGTAGACTTTCTGCTTTATCAAAAATATTATGATACTCAGCATATTCACCTAAAGTGTACATAAAAATACTATTGACACCTTTGTTGTAAAAAGGATAATGATCGCTGTTAGCAGCCGGACCCCTGATATAAACATCGTGCAAATATTGGTTTTCTTTATTGATCTTTACCAATTTCTCAAAACAGGTTTTATACTCAGTTCCATTAACAATTTTTATCCCCTTTTCACCACTGCCAACCATATCAAGGTTTATTAAAAATTTTATTTTGTCTAAAGGAAAAAGTGGATTGTTTACGTAGTAAGTTGATCCTAGTAAACCCATTTCTTCAGCACTAAAAAACATGAACGCAATCGAATATTTTGGTTTATTTTTTTTTCGGGAGAAATGTTTAGCTAAATTAAGTACCATCGTTGTTCCACTTCCATTGTCATTTGCACCCGGAAAAATTACACCTTCACCCATTTCACCTAAATGGTCATAATGTGCGGAAAAAACAATAAAACTATCAAGTTCCCCTTCCACAAAACCAACAACATTCCTGGTATGATATTCTTTTTCATACTTATTTTTTATTTTTACTGTAATTGTTTTTAAACTATCCGGTAATACTCCTCTGCTAATTTTTACTACAGGAAATGTTTGTTCAATGGTCGAAGGCCTATAAATTAAATCCTTATATTCCAGTTGAATAATTCCTTTTGCACCCAGAATATTATAATTAATAATATCGTTATATGCATCTTTAAACCCTTTATTTTTTAGATGGAGCGTATCAATGAGAATAAAACTCTTTATTATGGTATCTCGATTTATTTTTTTTAGTTTTTCCGGATGGTCTAATAATTTATGATTCATTACAATTACAGGGAATGTACCTTCTAAAGAACCAGAACTAGCCGTAATCAGGTAGTCATAACCGGGGATAAGTTCTTCTGATTTATTTAGTGAAACTATAATTTTCTCAGGGAAAGTATTGGCAGAAATGAAATAATCCTGAATGTATCCATTTGAGAAACTTTTTAGTCTAAATTTTTTTAGTTGTTTATTTATATAAGAGGCAGCAATACTGTCACCTTTATTTGTATAACCTCGCCCATGAAATTCGGGTGAACAAAGATTATCTAATGTTTTCCTTGCGAATTTCAAATCCTGCCCACTAGCCGGAAAAAGTAAGGTGATAGTAAGAGCAATTAGTATGTTTATGAATTTGTTCATTGTAGAATGAATTTTTAGATACAATATTATATTTGCAAATTTATTCAAATCAAGTAATATTTATCACTAAAGTTAACAAAAAAAGCTTATTAAGCTGTAAAATAAATAAGGATAAATAATTATAACTGAAACTTGAACAATTTGTTAGTAAACTTTTTCCCTTAAGTACCTATTTAATTATATTTTTGTGCTAAATATTTTATTAACGTATTCAATTTATTTTATAATGTTTCTTGAAAATAATTTAAGTGACTCAAATAGAGGTGGTTGTATTGAGGTTGTGACAGGGTCAATGTTTTCCGGCAAAACGGAAGAATTAATAAGAAGACTAAGGAGAGCAGAAATTGCCAGGCAAAATGTAGGTATCTATAAACCTAAAATTGATAACCGGTATTCTGAGAACGATGTTGTATCACATGACTCAAAAATAGTTTCTGCCATACCTGTACAATCGGCCAAGGATATTGTTGAACTAGCTAAAGATAATGAGGTAGTTGGAATTGATGAAGCACAATTTTTTGAGGAGGATTTGGTTGAAGTTTGTAATTATCTGGCAAACAATGGGAAACGAGTGATTGTTGCAGCACTTGATATGGATTTTTCTGGTAAACCTTTTGGCCCCTTGCCACAACTTATGTCTATTGCTGAATATGTAACAAAAGTTCATGCAATTTGTATGCGATGTGGTAATCTTGCTAACTATTCACATCGTTTAAGCGATACCCAAAAACTGGTTATCCTTGGTGAAAAAGATATTTATGAGCCACTGTGCAGGAGTTGTTACACAAAAGCTATTGACGATAAAAATAAAGAACCCGAATTGTTTGACAAATAAATTGTTATATTGTTTCCTGATAAGGATTTATCAATAAAGCCTGTTTATAGTTATTAATTAACGACCGGGTTATTGGTGTTTAATGTAAATAGCTAACATCCAGTATAAAATAACCAGTTACCTGAAAACAGTTATTAATCGTTGACAGATTTCTGCTCATTCACAAAAAGTAAAATAAGCCTGACTTTATTTACGGATACTAAATATCAATCTATTTTGGATATTTCATCAATTTCAGAAAAATACAGAAAAATAAGTAAAGATGTAAATTTCTTTGCCTTACTTTTGGTGGCTTCGTCCTTGTTCTTTTCAAGATTTTTAATTAGTATTGGTTTTATCCTTGTCGTATTTAACTGGGTTGCAGAAGGTGGATTCAAGAAAAAATTTGAATTCATAAATAAAAATAAATCAGCATTTTATATTCTTTTGTTGTGGGTGTTTCATTTGATAGGTTTGGCTTATACCGAGAATCTTGAAGGTGGCATTTTTGATATTCGTATCAAAAGCTTTTTATTTATTATTCCGGCATATGGAAGTGGTATTTTATTGAGCAATAAACGGAAAAACATCGTTTTTTATGTATATATTTTGTCGGCTTTAATCGCTTCCATTATAAGTAGTTTAAGTTTCTATATTGGAAATGATTTTGCCAGTATTGAAGATTTGGGAGGTATTTCTCTAGTTGGTGGAAACTTGTATCAAGCTATTCTTATTAACATTGCTATAAGCTTATTATGTTTCTTTTTGATTTCTTATAAGAAATCAAAATACTCATTAATATACTTTGTTACTATAATTTGGTTTGTTATTTATCTGTTTCTTTTAAATTCCCTAACAGGTTATGTATTGCTTTTTATCCTTTTTATTTACAATTCTCTTAATTTATTTTTCAAACTAAAAAACAAGAAGAGTAGGCTCAAAGTTTTATTTATATTTTTGATGATTTTCATTTCAGGCATAGTAGTTTTTATTTTATTTTGTAGCGCATCCATCTCTGCCCCA
>Ga0164315_10003728_pt1 | contig 11836 bp, 10 predicted proteins | sample GuaBasSedimGuay6_FD_113737 | JGI IMG/M metagenome (GOLD analysis project Ga0164315, IMG submission 113737) | Subseafloor sediment microbial communities from Guaymas Basin, Gulf of California, Mexico - Guay6, Core 4569-2, 0-3 cm | ecosystem: Environmental > Aquatic > Marine > Hydrothermal vents... | reverse complement strand
TGAAGTTCTCCGGCTTTCCCGCAGGGTAAACAACATGGCAAAAAAGACACCATCCTTGGAATTCACCTGGGGGAATATCCAGGCAATGGCGCTATTCCTACGATATTGCATATAATAACAACTTATTATCTATGATTTGCCATGTTGTTTATGCAACTATAGGGTAATTATCGGAAAGCCAATTGGTTAATTGTGCGATGTTGCTGATGTTATTTGAAATCAGAACATCGATGATGTCGGTGCCTACGATACATACCACCGGATGGTTCTGTTTCCTGAATGCTTCATAAGCCTGTTGCGTTACAACCGATGTCGTCACAAGCACACCAAAGCGCCGGCTTTCCAACCGGGAGAGCATCTTCAATATTTCTTTTACTCCGATCGATTTACGTTTGCGGCTCCCGATACCGGGGTTATAGCATTTGGCTTCCACAAGAAACCCCAGATGAACCGGGTCGGAATCGATGCCCAATCGAAAATGTCCGGTGATGCCATATGCTCCGCCAGATGGATGACGCCTGACACGCCCCAGGGTAATTTTTGAATCAGTTCGGGCATAAATGTCAGCGGCAAAGTGCAGGAATTGATACGGCTCCGAAGAAAAATAACGGTAAAGTTTGAAGAGCATGGCTTTGCGGAGATCGTCCGTTGGCAGTTGCATGCCTGGCGATCGAACACCCAAGCGGTGCTCCTGTTGAAGGGGTCGATAAAGACCGCTTTTATGCCACATCTTCCAGACAATCGGCCGGTGTGGTGAATCTTTTCTGCTGGTTTCCAGATCATCGATCCAAGCCCTTTTAATCACCGGAATGTCCAGAAGTGTGAATGTAGCGCGGTAGTTCCAAAAAGGTTTGGATTCGAATCGTTTCTGCTTACGGGTTAGGTCGTCCGACGGTTTTAAACCAGGCGATCCAGGCGCACAGAGTCCAAGGAATCGAATTGATCGGGGGCTGGCTTTGTTGGGATGCTTGCTGAACAGAAAGATCGGGGGAACATGGCATCTGGGATCTTTACTGCTGTGGAGATTTTTAAATAGTTTCCTCAGGATCAAATTCCCATGCTTGGGCGTGTCATGGATACCATGGCCAGGGGATCTGTTGTCACCATAACAGGCAATCGTTCCTGATTCGGGGTCTATTGTATCGAGCCATTGCCGGTTGTCTGTGTTGATGGTTATGATGAGGTAATTCAGGCTTTCAACAGATCCGCAATAACGAAAGCCGCCGGAATTGCCGCCTTTCAGCAATCTCGCAAGCGGATCATCAGAGATGTTGCCGTTGCCGCCACCTTCATAAACGGCTCCTGCCGTCAGATGGATGTCTTTCAATTGTGGAAAGGGTATGGTGATTACTTTTTTATTCATTATCGGAAACCTGGTCTTCTATTCCAGGCCGGAGAAATATGCCTGTGACGATGCCAATACTGGTTAAAATTCGAAGCACGAATATCGAAATTCGAAACAATATCCAATGATCCAAATCCGAAAGTTCAAAACAAAGCACAGCATGCTTAGGCCGGCATACAGGAGCACATGGGTTATGTTTGGGTCATTTGAGCATTTGATATTTGAATTTGTTTCGAATTTCGATATTCGGATTTAGGATTTATTGCAGCCGAATATGTAAAACGATAAACCCTTACAGGGTATGAACAGTGCCGGGTTCTTTGGCCCCGGGTATCTATTTTCTTAAACGACTATCCAGAAGGCAAACCAGCATGAAAGGTAGTTCATAGAGAAATTCTATGATAAACCCCAGTATGGGCGTGATCAGAAGGAGAGGCAGCTTGAAAACGAGAAAAAAAGCCTGGGACTCTATTCTTCTGTTTTTACCGGTCGATAGCCTGTCTTTCATGATAACATTATCCAATTTTCTAAACCGGTTGTCCACTAAGATCAAGTAATGCATACATAACATAGTTGTAATGGAGAATCCATACCGGTTCTTCGATAAAATTGAACTATCTGTCGTTCGCAATTGATGGACAATTATACCAAAAAGCAGTATAGTCATCAAATTGTTACACGATCTTATTGAGAAGTGGGCTTTGCAAGACAATGGATGAGAAGCTTCAAGTAGATATCGGTAGGGGGCTCCTGCTAAAGAACCCGGTGATGACAGCATCGGGAACATTTGGTTACGGCAGTGAGTATAACGAATTCGTCGATTTGAACCACTTGGGGGGGATTGTTGTCAAGGGCCTGTCATTGAAACCTTCAAAAGGAAACCCGCCACCGAGAATCGTGGAAACCCCAAGCGGCATGCTGAACGCAATCGGTCTGGAAAACGTCGGTATCGACGCATTCATCTCCGAGAAACTACCTTTTCTGAAACAATTCCAGACACCGGTCATTACCAATATTTATGGCAGGGACATGGACGAATACGCAGCCCTGGCCTTACGCGTGGAAGAAACAGAGGGGATTGCCGGTGTGGAGGTCAACATTTCCTGCCCGAACGTCAAGCTCGGAGGTATCGCCTTTGGTGCCGACCCTGATTCTGCTCATCGGGTTGTCCAGGCCGTAAGGAATCAAACCACCAAGCATGTAATGGTGAAACTGTCACCCAATGTCACCGATATTGTTGAAATTGCCAGTGGTGTGGAAGATGCCGGCGCTGATTCGCTATCCTTGATCAACACCCTTACGGGAATGGCCGTGGATATCGATACCTGCCGCCCAAAGTTGGCCAACATTACCGGTGGTCTCTCCGGTCCGGCCATAAAACCTATTGCTTTACGAATGGTCTGGCAGGTTGCCCAAAAGGTCAGTATCCCGGTGATCGGCGTTGGCGGCATCATGACGACTCAGGATGCCCTGGAATTTCTCATGGTGGGGGCTACGGCAGTCCAGGTGGGAACGGCCAATTTTGTCAACCCCCGGGCAACCATGGAGATCGTGACTGGGTTGGAGGGATTTGCTGAACAGAGGAAACTTGACAGTATTGTGGCCATCGTTGGTGCTATCAATAAAAACTTATAACGATTTTATAGAAGGGGAAAGGATGCAAAGATGAAACGATATTTGTTCTGTTTAATCTGCCTGTTGCTGATTATCGGGGGTAGGGCGTTGGCAGAAGAAGCCGATGCCATTGTTGGTGAATGGTACACCAAGGACAACAAGGCGCTCGTGCAGGTTTACAAAGCTGATAATGTATACAGCGGCAAGATTGTCTGGCTCAAGGAGCCGAAAAATGATGATGGTTCCGAAAAGCTGGATACCAACAACCCTGACGAGTCCAAACAGGGCAACCCTATTATTGGACTGAATCTGGTGAACGGGTTTGTCTACAAAGGAAAAAACAAGTGGGCAGAAGGGACGATTTATGATCCCGACAACGGCAAGACTTATTCCTGTAAGATGAAATTGAATGAAGATAATACGTTGAAAGTGCGTGGGTATATCGGTATATCCTTGATCGGGAGAACACAGGTGTGGACGCGAAAATAAATTCGCGGAGCGAATTGTCTGATGCGGCGTTGCCGCTATAAAGTCCTATTAATGACAATCGCTCAAATTAGTCCCTTAACTGTAAAGTTTGTGTATTTTGTGGTTAAAAACAATAAAAGCAATCACGAAAACACGAAATTTGAAAAACACGAAAAATTTCATGGTCTTTTTCGTGGTTTCGTACTTTCGTGTTTTCGTGATAAAAGATTTTTTCCTTTTCCGGTTTGTCCGGGCTGGGATAAAGATATATTGGTTTGCAACCCAAAAACTTTAAAAGGAGCACATCATGATGAGAAAAATTTTGGTTTTGGTGACAATGCTGGTTTTTATTGTGGGGATGGGGTCTGTAGGTTTTGCAGGGGACATGGAAATCCTGGGGGTGACCTTTCCAGGAGAAAAGGTAATCGAGGGCAAAACACTGAAACTGAACGGAGTTGCCTACCGGAAGGCGCTGGTTTTTGTAAAAGTGTATGTCACAGGCCTTTATCTGGAAAACCCGACTAACGACGCTGATGAGGTGATCAATTCCGAGCAGGTGAAGTATCTCCTCACCCACTATCTCACTAGTAAGGCAACCGCCAAGAAACTCCAGGCAGGTGTTGTGGAGGCCATGGCAAAGTGTAATTCACCGGAACTCATGGCTGCTCACCAGGCCGATGTCGACCTATATGCGTCTTGGATGGACAAAGACATGGCTCCCGGTTTAACAGCGGAATCTACCTATGTGCCGGGCAAGGGTCTGATGTATACCTACCAGGGGGTGATGAAAGGTACGATTCAAGGCTCTGAGTTCATGAAAATGTATTACCGCATGAGTGTTGGCGAAAAAGCGCAAAAACGCATACGCAAGGGTTTGCTGGGCTTATAATAGACTGAAGACTATAGACTTATAGACTGTAGGCTGTTAGGCGCCTACAGTCTATAGCCTAACAGTCTACAGCCTGTGGTTTATAGCGATTGCGATGTCTTAACAGGATTCTCTTTCAGGTACTCCAGGCGATTCAACCCGTTGATATAGGCCTTGGCACTGGCGATGATGATGTCGGCATCCGACCCTCTCCCAAGCGCCACCAGACCGTTTTCCCTCAGCCGTACGGTAACCTCTCCTTGCGCATCCGTGCCACCGGTCAAAGCGCTGACCGAAAACCTGCGAAGCTCAGATGCTGTGCCCGTAAGTTTGGCGATGGTGTTGAAAGTCGAATCAATGGGTCCGTTGCCGTAGCCGGCCCCTTTGACAGACCGACCGTTGATGGACAGCTTGACACTGGCCATTGGCATGATGGTGGTACCGCTGTTGACATGCAGATAGTCCAGTTTGAAAACTTCTTCCGTCCGGAGAATCTCCTCTGTTACCAGAGCTTCCAAATCTTCATCGACAACGTGTTTCTTCTTGTCAGCCAATTCCTTGAAGCGCTGAAACACGATCTTCAGCTCTGTTTCGGAGAGATCATAACCCATTTCTTTCAGGTGGGCATAAAGCGCGTGCCTGCCGGAGTGTTTACCGAGTATTAAACGGTTTTTACTGAGCCCGATGGTTTCCGGCTTCATGATCTCGTAGGTCATACGGTTCTTGAGGACACCATCCTGATGGATGCCGGCTTCATGGGCAAAGGCATTGGCACCCACGATGGCCTTGTTTGGTTGTACAATGATGCCGGTGATCATGCTCACCAGGCGGCTGGTGGGATAAATCAGTTCCGTGTTGATATTGGTGGACAGTGTGTAGAAATTAGGCCGTGTACCGATGGCCATGACAACCTCTTCGAGGGAGGTGTTGCCGGCTCTTTCACCGATACCGTTGATGGTGACTTCGGCCTGTCTGGCACCGGCGTTGATGGCTGCCAGGGTGTTGGCGGTTGCCAGTCCCAGGTCATCGTGGCAGTGCACACTCAGTGTTGCTTTGTGGATATTGGGCGTGTGTTCCATGGTGTATCTGATCAGGTCTGCAAACTCATCCGGAACTGCATACCCGACTGTGTCGGGAAGATTCACGGTCCCGGCACCTGCTTCGATAGCGGCCTCAAAGACTTTACAGAGATAATCGCGGTCGCTTCGGGAACCGTCCTCGGCTGAGAACTCGATGTTATCGGTGAGCGTTCCGGCGTAGGTGATGGCATCTACGGCAGATTGAACGACTTGCTCCCGATTCATGTGCAGTTTGTATTCCAGGTGGATATCGGATGTGGCGATGAAGAGGTGAAGTCTGGGTTTGGCTGCATGCTGGATGGCCTGCCAGGCACGGTCGATGTCATCCTTGGATGTGCGTGCCAGAGCAGCGATTTCGACATTCTTGATCCGTCCGGCTATGGATGAAACAGCCTCGAAATCACCTTCGGATGCCGCTGGAAACCCAGCCTCCAATACATCGATGCCGAGATTTTCCAGCTGAACCGCCAAACGCAGTTTTTCGCCGGTATTCATGCTTGCTCCGGGGGATTGCTCTCCGTCTCTAAGGGTTGTGTCGAATATTTTGATTCTGTCGGTCATGGGTCGTCTCCTAATCCGGACAAGCCGGGTAAGTAAAAGCGTTTTTATCACGAAAACACGAAATTACGAAATCACGAAAAGGAACATCCTGGGGTTTATGCAGAAAGGGTAGACCGCAGGTGTTGGCATCGGGCCTTTCCTGCGATGTCGGTTCCTTTTTCCGGGAATGCGGGTTTCATGGTGCTTTCCTGACCTTGTCTTCATAGGCCAGCTTGTATTGAAAACTATCCGCAAGAGCCTGCCAGCTGGCTTCAATGATATCTTCGGATACGCCAATGGTGCTCCACAGGTGATCCTGATCCCTGGACTCGATGAGAACACGGACCTTTGCGGCGGTACCGACCCGGCCGTCAATGACGCGAACCTTAAAATCCACCAGCTGCATCATGTCGAGATCCGGGTAGAATTTGCCGAGGGCTTTTCGCAGGGCATTATCGAGAGCGCTGACCGGGCCATAACCCTCTGCTGCCGTTATTTCATGGTTCCCATCCACGGAAATCTTGATAGTGGCACGAGAGCTGCAAGGCTGATCCTTGTCCTTTTCGATGGTCACCCGGAAAGATTCCAAATCGAACAGGGGTGTAAACTGTTCTGTCAATTTTTCAGCCAGAATCTTAAAGGATCCGTCAGCCACATCGAACTGATAACCATCCTGTTCGAGTTCCTTTATCCGGGAAACGATACGTTTACTGTCGAAACCATTTCCACCCAGTTTCACACCAAATTCCGCAGCCTTGTATTCGATGTTGCTCTTCCCCGAAAGATCGGAGACAAGTACCCGTTGAGTATTACCCACCAGTTCCGGGCGCATATGCTCATAGGCTCTGGGTGTTTTCATGATGGCATTTACATGAATCCCGCCCTTATGAGCAAAGGCACTTTTGCCGACAAAGGGTCTGGACTTCAGGGGTACGAGATTGGCTGTTTCAGACACGTAGGCGGACAGGGAGCGCAAATGGGCAAGGTTTTCCCTGGGGATGCACAGGGTTTCCATTTTTTCACAAAGAATTGGTATGATGGATGTGAGGTCGGCATTCCCACAGCGTTCCCCATAACCGTTAATGGTGCCCTGCACCATGGTCAGGCCCGATCGGACGGCCGTTATTGAATTGGCCACTGCTAGCCCGCAATCGTTATGTGCGTGGATACCGAATTTAGGCTTCATGTTATCAGAGGAAAGTGCACTGTCCATTTCGATTCGCTCGAATATCTCCTGAATAATTTTCTCGATCTCGAAGGGAAGGGTACCGCCATTTGTGTCACAAAGAACGATGATGTCAGCGCCGGCCTGGATAGCTGCCGAGATCGTCAGGTAGGCGTATGCATTGTTTTCTTTGAAGCCGTCGAAAAAATGTTCGGCATCGTAGATGACTTCTTTCTGTTTGCTTTTGAGATATTCGATTGACTCGGATATCATGGCCAGGTTTTCAGGGAGTGTATTCTCCATGACCTTTTCCACATGGAGATCCCAGGATTTTCCGAATATGGTCATCACAGGGGAATGGGTTTCAAGCAATGCTTTCAGGTTTGCATCATCTTCGGGTGAAATACCAGGTTTGCGAGTAGCACCGAAGGCCGCCAGTCGGGCTTGTTTGAATTTGACTCTTCTGGCCATATCAAAAAACTGAATATCCTTTGGATTGGATCCCGGCCATCCACCCTCGATATAGTGAATGCCGATGTCATCCAGACGTTCAGCTATTTTGACTTTTTCGTCGGCTGAAAAGCTGATGTTTTCTCCCTGGGTCCCATCTCTCAAGGTTGTGTCATATAAATGAATCGGTTCCATTTGCATCTTCCCTACTTGGAGAACTCACGGTTTTCGGGTCTCAATGAGCGGACAGCCGCACCGGCCTGCCACATTTCGGAATTTTTGATCACATCGAGTTCTTCCTGGAGTTTCTCCCGATAATCGGGTTGGCTGTTTTTATCGAGTGTCCTTGCAACTTCTTTTCCAGAAACGACACTTTCGTATAACTCTGTAAAAACAGGTGCTACCGCATCACGGAATTTGGGAGCCCAATCGAGGGCACCTCTTTGGGCAGTGGTGCTGCAGTTGGCGAACATCCAGTCCATACCATTTTCAGCTACCAGGCGGATCAGACTCTGGGTCAACTCTTCCACGGTTTCGTTGAAGGCTTCACTGGGGCTGTGTCCATTTTTCCGCAGGGTTTGATATTGCGCTTCCATGACGCCGGCAAGGCAACCCATAAGCACACCGCGTTCACCTGTGAGATCGCTGTAAACTTCGTTCTGAAACGTCGTGGGGAACAGGTAGCCGGATCCGATGGCGATGCCGACTGCAAGGGCGCGATCTGATGCTTTTCCGGTAAAGTCCTGGTGGATGGCATAGCTTGAATTGATGCCGCTTCCTTCCAGAAAATTGGTGCGCACACTTCTTCCGGAGCCCTTGGGGGCCACCAGAACAACATCCACGTTTTTTGGGGGAATGATGTTTGTCTGATCTTTGAACCCGATGGAAAATCCATGTGAAAAATAAAGTGCGTCTCCCTCATTCAGGCTTTTTTTAACTATGGGCCAGGTGGACACCTGCCCGGCATCAGAAAGCAGAAACTGCACAAAGGTGGCGCGTTGAGCTGCCTCCTCAATGGAAAAAAGAGTTTCACCCGGGACAAAACCATCGGAAACAGCACGGTCCCAGGAGGATGTTCCCTGACGCTGGCCAATGATTACCTTCAGCCCATTGTCCCTCATATTCATTGCCTGTCCCGGCCCTTGAACGCCATATCCCAGGACTGCGATGGTTTCATTTTTTAGTATGGCCCTTGCCTTTTCAAGGGTAAATTCATCCGATGTGACGACATCTTCTACAACACCGCCAAAATTGATTGCTGCCATGAATGACTCCTTTGTAAATAGTTTATTGTGTTTATTGTGTTTGTTGGGTTTGTCGAGTTCGTTGGGTTTATTGAGTTTTTTGAGTCGGTAAACATCATCAGTTTAAACTGCTATCTTCTTTCCACCAGGAGCAACTCAAAAAACTCAATGAACTCAATAAACTCAGAACTTTTCGTCAATTGGGCTCCCTGAACAACGCCAGCGCTCCTGTCCTGGCAATTTTCTTGATCCCCATGGGTTTTAAAAGGTTGATAAAGGCATTGATTTTATCCTCGTTTCCCGAAACTTCGATAATGTAGTGCTCCAGGCCGGTGTCCACTACCTTGCACCTAAAAATACTGACGATCCGCAGAATCTCAGCACGGTTTTCGGGCTTAGCCTTGACACAGATCAGCGCCATCTCCCGTTTGACCGCATTCTTACCGGAAAGATCTCTTAACTTGACAACGTTGATCAGTTTTCTGAGCTGCTTTTCAATCTGTTCGATCTCCGGCAGGTTTGCATTGGTTACCAGTGTAATTCTCGATACCAGTGGATCGATGGTGGGGGCTACCACCAGGCTTTCAATATTGTATCCCCTGGCGCTGAAAAGTCCCACGACTCTCGATAAGACACCGGGCTCATTATCCACCAGCATGGTCAGGATATGTTTTTCTTCATTCATGTGTTTAACCCTCTATTGATATGAAATTGTGAAACAATTTTATGCTAGTAACATCTCGGTAATCGGAGCGCCGGCTGGAACCATGGGATAGACGCATTCCTCTTTTGCCACCACGAAATCCATGATGACGGTATTGGGGGATGACAATCCTTTTTCGAGAACCGGTATGACCTCCTCGGGTTTTGTGGCCCGTAGACCGAGTGCGCCGTATGCCTCTGCAAGCTTGATAAAATCCGGACCACAGTCCATGCATGTGCTGGCATAACGCTTGTCGTAAAACAGTTCCTGCCATTGTCTCACCATGCCGAGATAACCGTTGTTCAAAATAACGATTTTGACAGGTAGATGATACTGCAACGCGGTGGCCATTTCCTGGATATTCATCTGGATGCTCCCATCGCCGGCGACATCCACCACGGTTTTGTCCGGTCTGGCAATCTGTGCACCGATAGCCGCAGGAAAGCCAAAACCCATGCACCCAAGTCCTCCGGATGTAATGAAATGATTGGGCTTGTCAAAATGATAATACTGGGCCGCCCACATTTGATTTTGACCAACTTCGGTGGTGATGATGGCCTCGCCCCGGGTCAGTTCGTACAATTTTTCCACGACATACTGGGGCTTGATGACATCGGTCTGTTTATAGGCAAGCGTGTTCTTGTCCTTCCAGGTCTGTATCTGATCTATCCAGGGTTTCCGTTTGTCATTCAAGGGGGCCTTGTCCAGGGGCTTGATGAGCGCATTCAAACTTTCCAGCGTGTTGCGGCAATCCCCGACAATGGGGATGGTTACCGGCACATTTTTACGGATCGAAGTAGGGTCGATATCTACGTGGACGATCTTGGCCTGGGAGGCAAAGGCATCTGTCTTACCGGTGACGCGATCATCGAACCGAACACCGATACCGATGAGGAGATCACAAAAACTCGTGGACATGTTCGCCCGGTACGTGCCATGCATGCCGATCATGCCCATCCACAAGGGGTCGGAGCCTGGAAAACCGCCAAGCCCCATTAAAGAACCCGTCACGGGAATTTGCAGGTTCCTGGCAAACGTCGTCAGTTCTTGAGCGGCCCCTGAAAGAATAATCCCGCCGCCTGCAAAAATAACCGGCCTTTCAGACGTTGCTATGAGATCGACCACCTTTCTAAGCTGTTTCATATTAGGTTTGTAGGTGGGATTGTAGGATTTGATCGTGACCTGCTGATCTGGCTCATACAGGGCTTTTACGTTGCTCACATTCTTGGGGATATCGATGAGTACCGGACCCGGTCTGCCGGACCTGGCAAGATAAAAAGCCTCTTTCACAACCCTGGCAAGGTCTTTCACATCCTTTACCAGAAAATTATGTTTGGTACAGGAGCGTGTGATACCGACAATATCAACTTCCTGGAAAGCGTCGTTTCCGATGAGGTGGGTGGGAACCTGGCCGGTGATGACCACCAGCGGTATGGAGTCCATGTGTGCTGACGCAATACCTGTAACCGTATTGGTTGCGCCTGGACCTGATGTGACCAGACAAACACCGACCTTGCCGCTGGCTCTGGCATAGCCGTCTGCCGCATGAACGGCACCCTGTTCATGACGCACAAGAATGTGTTTGATGCTGGTGTCTTCCAGTTTGTCATATATGTCGATAACCATACCGCCGGGAAATCCAAAGATTGTATCGACTTTTTCTTCCTCAAACACCTTGATCAGAATTTGAGCGCCGGTGAGTTCCATGATAAATCCTTTCTGCAAAAAAAAATCCGTTACCGGCTCAGGGCTGGTAACGGATTAATTTTTTTTGTGATGAATAAATTTAAGCCATTAACAACCCTGTTCCCCGCCGAGGCCGATTAGACCGACGACGAGGCCTAGAATGCTGATAATAAGTATGTTAATGGCGAAAATACGCTTCAATTTAAATAATCCTGTAATTTATGAATGCTTACAATGGCAACAAATTGTTTGGATGTCAAGGTTTTTTTCAAGGGCAGGTGATTAGACTGTAGACTGTTAGGCTGCTAGCAGCTAATAGTCTAACAGCCTAACAGTCTACAGTCTTATAGCTGCTCCGTATACCCACACCCTTCCGTGAGGCATGCCAGGAAGGATCCTTTCTTTTTAGTCGATTTTTCCACCAGAAATACGGCATCGCATACCGGGCAGTTTTTATTTACGGGCTTGTCCCAGGTCGCAAAATTACAATCCGGATACTTGTTGCAGCCATAAAATGTTTTGCCGCGCCGGGACTGCTTTTCCACAAGTTTTCCGTCACAATCTTTTTCCGGGCAGTCGACTCCGGTCTCTTTCCCAGGGGCGATGGAATTGGTTGAGTAGGTATTTTTGCATTCCGGATATCCGGTGCAGGCAAAAAATTTACCAAATCGACC
>Ga0164315_10003727_pt1 | contig 11837 bp, 10 predicted proteins | sample GuaBasSedimGuay6_FD_113737 | JGI IMG/M metagenome (GOLD analysis project Ga0164315, IMG submission 113737) | Subseafloor sediment microbial communities from Guaymas Basin, Gulf of California, Mexico - Guay6, Core 4569-2, 0-3 cm | ecosystem: Environmental > Aquatic > Marine > Hydrothermal vents... | reverse complement strand
TCTATCAATGGAGAAACCAGTTGCGCCTAAGAATAACATATCCGCATTTACAGTATCAAAAAAAGACAGAGAAGGAATACCGATAAGGGATTGTGATTCGTATCGCAACGATCCTCCGGAAACAAGTAAAGAGATATTCTCACTTCCACAGAATTCATGGGCAACCATCAGTGAGTTGGTTATGATTGTGAGTTTAAGATCTTTCAGATAGCGTGGTATAAAAGAGGTTGTACTGCCTGAATCGATTATTATTCTCATTCCCGGCTCAACCAGCTTTGCTGCCGTCTGAGCAATCAGTTTTTTTTCGTCTTCGTATTCGTGTATTGTTTTCTCAACCAATCTGACGAGATTCCGGTTATTACTTACGACACCGCCACCTCTGGTTCGAAGCAAATAGCCCTTTCGATCCAATTCTTCAATGTCTGAGCGGATAGTTACTTTAGAAACTTCGAGTTTTTCATGAAGTATGTTGATACTGACAACACCTTTTAATTTTAACTCTTCAATTATTTTCATTTGCCTTGCGAGCTTGTTCACCGGTCAATAATAGTTTTAAAAGTCAAAAAAGACAAGATAAAGAAAGAAAAGGCAAAAATATATGTTGACACCGTAAAAATCCGGGCACATACTGATTGAAAAAATCGAGGAGAAGAGAATGAAACGAGTACTGCTGGTTCTTACTGTTTTGATTTGTGCGGTAATGGTGATGGCCGAAGGGGTAAACGAGTCAAATGAGCTGACCGTCTACACACCTGCGTCCAAGGAGCAGGTAAATATAGTGGTTCCTCTCTTTGAACAGAAGTATGGTGTTATTGTTAATGTTGTAGAGGGTGGGACAGGGGAACTCTTCAACCGTATTAAAGCTGAGGCCGAAAATGTACAGGCTGATGTTATGTTTACCGGAGGAATTGATTCCGGTGGAAGTTTCAGGGATTATCTGGACGATTACGTCTCAGTTGAAGAAGGGAAACTGTTCGACAAAGCTGTGAATCATCCCTGGTATAATGCTGTTTATCTTCATCCGATGGGCATTATATACAACACAAATCTGGTTAATGAAGGTGAGGTTAAGGGATGGATGGATCTTACAGATCCCAAATGGGAGGGTAAGGTTCTGATGCCGGATCCCAGAAAGTCAGGATCGGCTTTTGGTGAACTCATTATTCATCTACAGACATTTGGCCGGGATGATAAGGGCTGGGATTATTTTGAAAGTCTGTATAAAAATCTGGTTGTTACAACATCCTCCAGTCATACGTACAAGTTTGTTGCCTCGGGAGAGTATCCTTTAGGTCTTACTCATGAACGGAATGCGTATAAATACAGGGACGCAGGTGAGCCTGTCGGGTTTGTATATCCGGAAGAAGGAACTGCTGTTCGTCCGGATGGTATCTATCTGATAAAAAATGGCCCCAATCCGGAGTTGGCAAAAAAATTCATTGACTTCCTTCTTTCCAAAGAAGTTATGGAATTACTTAGAGATACCGGATACCGGGTTAACCGGATTGATGTTGAAGCACCTCCGGGATACCCTGTAATTGATGTGATTAAGACAATTGATTACGATCCAGTCTGGGCTGCCGAAAACCGTGCAATGATACTGGAGAAGTACACTGAAATAGCAGAATCAAATTAATACAAGTTTATCAGCTTAAAAACAATGCCGGGGAATAAACCCGGCATTATTTATAATGGGGGATATATGACATCAATCGGGGTTCAAATTAAAAATGTCAGCAAGTTCTTCGGGGATCTGGCAGCAGTAGATAATCTTTCTCTGAACATTAAACCAGGTGAACTTTTACCCTTCTCGGCCCATCAGGATGCGGGAAAACCACTCTGTTGCGGACTATAGCCGGTTTCTATTATCAGAACAGCGGTCAGATATTATTTAATAATAAACAAATTGACCTCCTTCCTCCACATAAACGGAATACAGGGATGGTATTTCAAAGTTATGCCATTTTTCCCTTCCTGAGTGTTTTTAATAATATTGCCTATGGTTTGAAAGCCCATGGTGTTTCGAAATCGGAACGTAAAGAACGTGTAATGGAGGCCCTCAGCCTTGTCCGCTTATCGGGGTTGGAGCAGAGACGGCCTAATCAGCTTTCAGGAGGTCAGCAGCAAAGAGTTGCAGTTGCCCGGGCCATTGTAATAGAACCGCAAGTTCTCCTGATGGACGAACCTCTTTCCAACCTTGATGCAAAATTGAGAGTTGATATGAGAGTTGACATCAGACGTCTGCAGAAAAAGCTGGGAATTACAATGATCTACGTTACCCACGATCAGGAGGAAGCTCTGGCCATATCCGACCGAATAGCCGTAATGTCTTCCGGACGCATCGCTCAAATGGGTAGTCCCTGGGAAATCTACCATAAACCGGCCAACCCGCATGTAGCCAATTTTATCGGAGTCAGCAACTTTTTTTCATGCCCGGTTAAATCGAATGATCAGAATATAATAAAGATAGATTTTTATGGCCAGACGCTTGAGACACCATCACTTATAAAAACAGAAACAGAAAGTGTTGTTGTCTCAATCCGGCCTGAGGCTATGAGTATAGCCGGCAGGGAAGACTCATCCTCAGGGAAGATTATATTTAAAGCGAAAATTGTTGATACAACTTATCTTGGGGCGGGATTAAGGTTAACCCTCAGGACTGAAGATGATGTGGATTTTCAAATTCAAATGAGTCATCCTAAGAGAATAGATAACCTTGTTTCAGAAAAAATAATTAATATTGGATTCCTGCAGGATGATGTAATGATATTTCCAGATGAGAGCAGCGGCGATGAAATTCAATAAGCTTGCCGGAAGTAGAAAGATTCTGGACGTATGGAATATTCCTGTCTTTGTGTTATTCGCCAGTTTTGCTGTATTCCTTCTTTATCCTATCTTTATGGTTATCAAATCCAGCATGATAAGTGCGGATGGAACGACAGTATCTTTTCAGAGTTATATAAAATTCTTCAGTGTTTCTTACTATTCAAAAGCATTATATAACACTCTTCTTTTAGGGGTATTGGGAACAGCAGGTATTATAATTCTTGTTATTCCTCTAGCCTATTTTTTTACCAGGTATAAAATCTTCGGACACACTCTTGTTGGTACCATTCTCTGGATTCCCTATCTTACCCCGGCCTTTATCGGTGCATATACCTGGCTGATTCTCTTTGGGAAGTACGGCCTTATAACGGATTTCTTCAGGAATCTTGGAATAATGGTTCCGTCAATCGGTGGTTTTGGAGGAATACTGACAGTCTTCATTTTAACCTATTACCCCTTGGGGTTTATTCTGCTGATCGGTGCGTTTCAGACAGTCGATCCCTCTCTGGAGGAAGCCTCTCATAATCTGGGAGCTTCCAATTTTCGTCGTTTCTGGACAGTAACAGTTCCCAGTGCTACACCCTCAATTCTGAATGCTTCTCTGCTGGTATTTATACTGATTATTGATTCTTTCGGTATACCGGCTATTGTTGGAGTCGGAACTCCGGTACTTACCACACTTGTTTTTGGAGAGTTTACATCAGAAATGGGCGGCCCCCCTGTTATGGCTGCAACAGGGGCTACTATTTTACTATTTATTTCCATGTCGATCCTGATTCTTCAACGTGTATATCTGCAGAAAAAAAGTTTTGTCTCCAGCGGAACCCGAAACATAGAAATAATTAATCCCAGACCGGTAAAGAAAATTATTTTAAGTCTGATGTTTGCTGTAGTACTGGTTTTTTCACTTCTTCCAATTATAACAATAATAATTTCATCCTTCACTGTGGCGAACGGGCCTGTATTGCAATATGGCCAATTTACTCTGGATCATTACCGGAATACTTTTTATGCCGTTCTGCGTCCCCTGAAGAACTCATACATTCTGGCAACTTCATCTATGATACTGGATCTTACTTTAGGTTCTCTTATCGGTTATGTAATCATCCGGAAAGGGAAAAAAATGGCAACATTTATTGACGCATTTGTTGCTCTTCCATTGGGTGTTCCTGGTGTGCTTCTTGGTATAGGTTTGATTCTCGGTTTCTCCAGAGGACCGATAGTACTTGTGGGGACAGCCTCTATTCTGATTGTAGCGTATTTTGTACGGAGGCTTCCTCATCCTGTCCGTACTGTCTCAGCCATCCTGGCTCAGGTGGATGAAAATATTGAAGAAGCTTCAGTGAATCTTGGAGTTCCGCCGGTGAAAACCTTTCTGAAGGTTACTACAAGAATGATTTTCCCGGGTATTGCAACAGGGGGATTGTTAGCCTGGACCACATCCGTTTCAGATCTTACCTGTACAATTCTCATCTACCCTGCAAGGTGGAAAACTCTGACGGTTGAAACTTACGCACAGATCAGAAGCGACCTCTATGGACCGGCCTCGGTGGTGGGAATTTTTCTTCTACTGTCAGTCATGGTTCCGATCTTTATCGTTAACCTGATAAGTCAAAGACGTGATCGGAAAAAAAGCATGGTAAAGAATGAGAGATAGTCTATAGAATTCATACTGCATTTCCATTAAAACCGGTGTTGAAATAACGGGGGAGGGGGAGTCTGATTTGCGAAAAGGCGAAACGGCTATTTGCTTTGACTGGGATGGTACAATCCTGGATTCGATGAACGACAAATTTGAGAATTTTATATTCGCGGTATCAAAGGCTTTTCTTATTAACCTTTCAGATCGTGATACACCGCTGGATAATATTTCGAAACTGATTGACTTCTGCCATAAGGAGTATGGTGGTGAGTTGAGAGTTTATCAATTTGATAATGTCGTAGACTCATTCAGTCATCCACGTAATTTATTGAGAGTTATCAGGCTGTTGGCAGAAAAACCACAAGAACTTAAAACCTCCTCATACATCAGGGAAAGGCATCTGTATGATACTTTTCAGGAGGAGCTGGAAGGTGACAACAACAACAACGATTTTATCAGCTGGGTAAGCAGTGTCGGAGATATACTGGAAAGCCTTACAACCCTGGAAAGCTCGCCATTGGATAGTTTTCGGGATTTGTCGAATAGAAAAAAATATTTTGATGTATTTAATCAGGAGTATACAGATTTAAATACAAAATCATCTTTCGGATGGAAACCTTTTGTCAAGGTTGAAAGGGTATTGGAAAAGCTCTCAGTAGATAATGATCTGTTTGTTGTCTCGAGTCTGCTGACACCTCTTTTGTCTGAAGAAGTTAAGAAATACACTTTTGCAGAAAGAATAAAAACCGTTATCGGGGGTGATAAGGCAGAAAACCTTAATTATGTTAAAACCCTGGGATACCGAAGAGTCATATTTGTGGGTGATATGCCTGCCGACCGTGTTGCTGCAGTGAAGAGCGGTGCTGAATTCTACCGTATTCATCCCGGGGAGGACCGGGGAAATTCTGACTGGGAGATGATGATGGAGAAATTGAACCTTTGATAGGATTCTTTCTATAAGGAAGTCCACTCGCCTCCGTTCTCCGAGGATTTCAGGCAGGCAAAGGTAAACTGCATGCCCGCCAGTCCATCCTCTGCGGTGGGAAACCACAGGGCAAGTGAATCGGGTTTCGTGCCGCTAATCCTGGCCGCAATGGCTTCGGCGGCATCTGAATAAATATTGGCAAAGGCTTCAGGAAAACCTTCGGGGTGGCCGGCAACAACCCGGCAGACTCTGGCCGAAGCCGGATAGGTTCCCGGGCCGTTGGGGGTGCGTACCTGAGCAGGCTGTCCCAGGGGATAATAATTCAGCCGCTGGGGAATCTCCTGCCACCATTCGATACTACCTTTGTTACCTGAGATACGGATTTTAAGACTGTTCTCGATTCCTGCAGCAGCCTGGGTTACCCAGAACATCCCCCGGGCACCGCCCTCAAGATGGAGCATCGCACCGGCAAAGTCGTGGACGATACGTCCGGGAACAATTGAACCCACTTCGGCGGAGAGTTCACTGATTTCCTTACCGGTGATAAACCTGAGAAGCTGATGGGCATGGGTGCCGATATCTCCGAGCACCAGGGAGGGACCGCTCTTTTCCGGGTCGTACTTCCAGCCTCGATGAGCAGTGGGATCGTCTTTTTTACTCTCGTCGGCTTTGCCTCCCTGAACGTACTCCACCTGCACAAGGCGCAAATCTCCAATCTCTCCGGCTTCCACCATGGCTCTTGCCTGACGAACCAGGGGGTAACCCGAGTAATTGTGGGTAAGACAGAACACCAGACCGGTTTCTTCTGCAACCTTCACAATTTCTTCAGCATCTTCAATACTGTTGGTGATGGGTTTATCGCAGATAACGTCAAATCCGGCTTTCATGGCAGCAACGGCATAGGGGTGGTGATAGAGGTTGGGAGCCATGATGGCCACCGCATCGGCACCGTCTTTCCGGGCCGCTTCGGCGGAGAGCATGTCATTTACGTCAGAATAGGCTCTATCTGCAGGAATACCGATTTCTAATCCGGCAGATCGGGATTTTTCCGGATTTGAAGAGAGGACAGCGGCAACCATATCATAGCGGCCGTCCAACCTGGCGGCACTGCGGTGCATGCGGCCGATAAAAGATCCGGGACCTCCGCCGATGAGGGCCAGACGGATGGGGCGGCCGAGTTTTTCAATTACGGGATTCAGTGACATATGTACATCCTTGTGTATGTTCTTTAAAGGGTATCAGTTACTCTTCTTCTGTACTCGGCGGAAGGCATCAGCCCACCGGACGAATCCTCGGGTAAGACGGGTTTGTATCCACACTTTGCCTTCACCGCTGAACCGGCATACCAGCCCTTCACCTGAGAAAAAAAGTGATTTCATTCCACCTATCGGCTGAACTTTATACTGCAGACCTTCGGTGAAGGCCACGATATATCCGGTATCAACTACGTACTGGCTGTTAACATCAATTTCGATCAGTCCGCCGTAGGTGTTGAACCACAAATCGCCATTACCACTACAGCGGATCATAAATAGTTTTTCCCCGGAGAAGAAGCCTTTGAATCCCTGGAACTCTATTCCTGTGGAGATATCAGTTCCTGAGGCCAGGAATGATCCGTTTTGTACAAAGACGGTCTCATTCTCCAGATAAAGATGGGCGATGTCACCCGGAGTACCGGGGGCAAGGCCGATGTACGCATCTTTGTTTCCCGCACTGTACTCGTTGATAAACAGTTTCTCTCCGCTGATCATTCGCTTCAGGCCGCCTTTCATCTTCGTTTTCATTGAGATGGAGGTGTCCATGGCCGCCATAGACTGGGCTTCAGCTTTAAGGGTTTTACCCGAGGGGATTGTAACATTGAGAAAGGCATAGTCCGGCGAGGATTTAATGGTATATGGAAAATCAGTTTTTTCTGTCTGCATCGTCTACTCTCCTACTTGCTCTTCGGCCGAAGGTAAGGTGTGAGGCTTTTTCCGAAAACTCTGTCTGCATGGGTCTGGCACCATATCCTTCCTTTTCCGGAAAACCTGCTGACGAGTCCTTCTCCACCGAGGAAGGATGAAATCAGACTCTTTCCTGCTCTGGTAATCTTATACTCCAGGGTATCTTCAAAGGCCGCGATGTTACCTGTATCCACAATGTATTCACCGTCGACATCCACCGGGTACAGAGCACCGAAAGCATTGATAATAACGATTCCCCTACCTGACATTTTCAACCAGATAAAGCTTTCTTTTGAAAAGAGATTTTTCATTCCCTGCCAGCTGATACTCATATCCACACTGTCTTCATGAGCAACAAAGGACCCGCTCTGAACCATGAGGTTCGTGCCTTCTTTGAGCGTTAAGGACTCCATATCCCCCGTCAGGTTTGCAGCGAGTATCACCTCTCCTCCTGATGAACCGGCGGTAAAATGATTCATGAAAATACCTTCACCGGCAAGAGTTCTGGCGACACCCTTCAGTAGGTTTCCACCTTTTTTTTTGTGAGTGGTGGTTTTCACTGCCATATCTCCACTCATGGCAATCATGGAGCCGCCCTCGGTAGTAATGTGCTCCCCGGGATTGAGTTTTACCCGAGCGGCGGATGATGCCGGTTTTTGTACTATTTCAACTTTCATATCATTCCTTCTCTACCGGAACTTCGGGTTGAGCCAGGCTGCAAGGCCTTTCAGACTTCTTGTTTGTATCCATATTTTTCCGTTTCCAACAACTCTGGTAACAAATCCTTCCCCGCCGAACATCGATGCGAAAAGCCCCCCGGGCAGAGCAATCTTGAGCTTCATATCCTTCTGATAGGCCACAAGAAATCCGTTATCAATAAACAGCTCTCCATCTACCTCTCGTTCAATTATTCCACCGTAAGCTCCGTACCAGAAGCTTCCACCATTGGTTCCGCCTACGGCCAGAAGTTTCATCAGACCTTCACCTGCAAACATGGAAATGAATCCGGCCCAGACGGTTTTCACCTTTACTTTTCCCGCGGAAGCCAGCCATGCCCCTCTCTGCATGCAGAGAGTTTCCCCTTCTTTCAGATCGACACGCCTGATTTCTCCGGGAACATCCTGGGCCAGGGTAACTCTCCTGGTACCTGCGGTGTTGTTTGAAAAGGTTGAGGCCATCAGACTCTCACCACCGAACCATTTTTTACCCAGGGCTGAAAGGAACCCGCCATTCAGATGGGCCTTGAGATCGAGATCGGCTGACATGGACTGCATGGCACCACTTTCGGCGGTAATAGACTCTCCGGCTTCCAGGTCGACATGGACATGGGCGAAGGCCGGTCCTCCGGATATTTCTGCTTTCATTCTGATTCCTCCAGCAGATTTCATTATACAGTATCTTTTGGTATAGATCAGTCGGGATCGATATTATTCAGAGTTATATTGACATCATCAATTTCTGCATTGATGCTGTATACGGTGTAGGTATCTCCTTCATCATCCCGTCCTCTGACGTTGATAAATACAGACTCAAGCTCTGCCAGTGGAATTGTCAGAGAGTCGCCATTCAGCAATGGATTTCCCTTAAGCAGATCTTTTCCCCAGTCTTCTGAATCCAGATTGCTGATATACAGATCTGATAATGTAAACCCGGTTTCATTTGTTATGGTGAAAACCTCACTGTTTTCGGCGGAAAACAGTGGTAGTGAAATAACGAGCAGTATTGATATGACGCAGAGAATTCTTCCGGTCATTGTTTTTTACCTCTCTACAACTTCAGCATAACACTGCTGTTGGAGAATATCCATTGACATAATTCCTTCAGGTATAAAAAAAAGGATCGATAGTATTTATTTTCTATAGTGTTAATACCGATAATCTGATTATTGAAAACACAATATATGGTGTTTTATGCTGAAAACGGCTTGTCATTGGCGAGGCAGTCGGGGCACAATGAAATCTCCGGGGGGAGGGGATATGTCTGTTACCACTCAAAAGAAGTTCACGTTTAAGCAACCGATCAGTGAGGAGATTTTCAAGAGGAAGTACATGCTTCACAATGAGGAGTCTCCGGAGGTTGTCTTTCGAGGCGTTGCTGATGAAGTGGCTTCCGCCGAGGCTGAGGGCCTGAGAAAAGAGATTGCTGATCGTTATTACGACGAGATTGTCTCCGGCCGTTTTATACCGGCAGGCCGTATTCTGGCCAATGCCAGACCTGCGAGTCCCATGAAAAACTACAATAACTGTTTTACTATTGATGTTGAGGATTCTCTTGAAAATATCTATGAATCTCTCGGTGAAGATGCCGTTATCAGTAAAATGGGCGGTGGTGTCGGATTTGACATCTCTAAACTGCGCCCCAAAGGCGATTCACTTTCCAGGGGAGGAGAATCCTCCGGTGTCGTCAGTTTCCTGAGAATCTTCGATCAGAGTGCAAAAACCATTATGACCGGTGGACAGCGCCGCAGTGCTCATATCGCTTTACTGGATATCACACATCCGGATATTGAAGAGTTTATCACTGTAAAACAGGGTGATAAGAATAAAGAGCTTACCCAGTTCAATATTTCTGTGAAGATTACCGATGAGTTTATTTCTTCCGTAGAGAGAGACGGTGATTTTGATCTGAGTTTCGGCGGGAAAGTATATCGGACAGTCAGAGCCAGAGATCTATACGATAAGCTGGCTAAGAATGCCTTTATTCACAATGAACCGGGAATCTTCAATTCGGATACAGTGCAGCGTTACAACAACGGTTACTGGGCATTTAAAATGGACCGGGTAAACCCCTGCGGTGAGCTGGTGATGCCATCATATTCGCTCTGCTGCCTTGCCGCTATGAACCTCTCTTCCTTTGTTTCTGAGCCTTTTACCAAAGAAGCGGAGTTTAATTACAGTCTGTTCGCCGAATCTGTGGCAATCGGTATTCGTTTTCTGGATGATGTTCTTGATGTAACCGATTATCCCCTGGAGAAGATTGAAACATTCTCAAAACAGTGGCGCCGGGTGGGTCTGGGATTTACCGCTCTGGGAACAGCAATGAGTATGCTGGGTATTACCTACGGATCGGATGAATCGATAGCTTTTGCCGCCGATATGTCACGAACCCTGAGAGATGCCAGCTACCGGGCTTCCACAGCTCTATCAGGGGAGAAAGGCAGTTTTCCCGCCTTCGATGCTGAAAAGATTCTGGAGGCTTCCTTTGTCCGGAAGCTTCCTGAGGATATTCGGGAAAGCATTGCGAAATTCGGTTTACGGAATATTCAGATGAACACGGTTGCTCCCACAGGAACTATCAGTCTGTCCATCGGGCAGAACTGTTCAAGCGGCATCGAACCGGCATTTGCTCTGCAGTACGACAGGAATATCCGAACCGGCAGAGGAGAGGAAGTAAAAACCGAAACGGTTTACGATGCGGCATGGCTGGCATGGAAAGATATTACCGGAGAGGGAAAAGCTCCTGAATGGATGGTTACCACAGCGGATATCGACCCCTACCGTTCCATCGATCTTCAGGCAGCTGTTCAGGAAAATATCGATCACAGTATCTCTAAAACTCTGAACCTTCCCCCGGGAACCACTTTTGATCAGTACAAAGAGCTGTTTTTATACGCTTACCGCAAGGGATTAAAGGGTTTCACCACCTTCAACCCCCAGGGCAGCATGAAAGGTATTCTGGAATACTCGGATAAAACTGAAGAAGAAACCATCTCCCGGGATACAGCTCCTTCCCGCCCGGCCGAACTTCCCTGTGATATTCACCGGGTGAAAGTACAGGGGAAGCAGTACATCGTTATCACAGGTCATTTCAACGGCAGTCTCTATGAGGTGTTCTGGATTGATGTTCCCGACGATCAGGAGGTGTACATCAACGGCTATACTAAAGGTATTGTCCGGAAGGTAAGGAAAGGCCGTTACGACCTGGTGATGGGAGAGAAGAATCCCAGGTTGGTATTGGAGGATTTTACTTCGGTTTACGATACTCCCAATGCATCCCTGGCCCGGTTTGTGTCAATGGCTCTCCGTCACGGAACCCCCCTGCAGTTCATTATCAAACAGCTGCAGAAGGATACCCACTTCACAGACTTTGAACGGGTTGCCGGCCGGGTTCTTAAAACCTATATACAGGAAGGTGAGGAAGTGATTTCCGGGGAGAAACGCTGTCCTGAGTGTGAAACAGGCCTGGTTTTCCGGGAAGGGTGTGCCACATGTCCCGCCTGCGGATGGAGTAAGTGTAAGTAGCCGGAGTGTCGGCAGCCGGGGAACTGAGTACCCAAAAAAAGGCCATCCTCTGCAGGGGATGGCTTTTTTTTTACAGATAGAATACTGAGTCTGAATGAATGGTATCAGTAGAACCAGGGCAGAGCCGCGGTTCTACTGATACCATGCTTTCCCTGCGCTCATTCGGATCAAGGGTCGTACCGGAGGCGGGAGCCGAGGAACGATCCCGTCAGAATGAACAAGTTCACTTCTCGCAAGTTCGCTTTTGTTGCAACGTTCCT
>Ga0164315_10003726_pt1 | contig 11842 bp, 7 predicted proteins | sample GuaBasSedimGuay6_FD_113737 | JGI IMG/M metagenome (GOLD analysis project Ga0164315, IMG submission 113737) | Subseafloor sediment microbial communities from Guaymas Basin, Gulf of California, Mexico - Guay6, Core 4569-2, 0-3 cm | ecosystem: Environmental > Aquatic > Marine > Hydrothermal vents >... | reverse complement strand
GACCTTCCGCCCGAGTACAAGTATGAACACAATTTTGGGACAGGTCGTGATGTAATACACATTAGGGAAGGTGTTAGTTTTAGAAAGCTATTTTCTTTTGCTCGAATATGTAAGGTCCCAGCAATGGCAATTCAGCAATTATTAGATTGGTTGATATTCAATGTGATTATTGGCAACAGTGATGCGCACGGGAAAAATGTGAGTTTTTTTGTAAACAAAAGCGGAATGGAGATCACTCCATTCTATGACTTGGTTTCTGTGGTTTTTGAAGCATCTAAGAATGAAAACCTGGATACATCTCTCGCTATGGCAGTTGGAGATAACTTTGATATTAATTCCATAACCGCCTTCGATCTCCTAAGTTTTGCCGATGAATCGAATATTTCCTTTTTACTACTAAAAAAGAGGGTGACGCTAATAGCTAAGGTCATTCTCAGTAAAGCATCAACACTGAACTTTGATGACTGTGGCCTAAATAAAAGTCAAACTGACATAGTTGAAGAATTGAAGCTACTTGTTATGCAACGAGCAAACCAACTTCTAATTCAAGTTGAACATTTCGATCTAGTTGCAAAAGAAGCATTTTGAAGAAGTCTCTATTCTTCTTATACGCTTTTTTCTTTTTTAATCAGTCTTCGGGTCTTTAAAGCCAAAAATACTCAATACCTTGTCCACCGCATCACCGACTGGACCTGCAAGACCCACAAGAGTTTCCTTGATACTCTTAAGAGCTTCTATCTTTGTATCAATAAACTCCCTGGCCCAGGCGCCTGAAATTTCATCATCAAAACTGGCTGAAATGTCCTTGATCAGTTTTTCTGCCATTTCATCAGATATTTTGCCTTTTTTTACGAGCCGGATAACTTCATCCAGGCGTGTATTAAGCCCCTGCAATGCAGTTTTACGCCCCATTTGACCTCTTTCATGAACCTTGTTAAGACTCTCAGCTGTCTTTATTGAAGTACCAACAGCACTGAGGACATCGGCGGCCTTGCCGAGTTTGTCCATGTTATCGGCAAGTTTGTCGGCCTTATGTTTTCTTGTCAGGACATCATCGAGGAAATTTGTTTTTGTAACGCCAGGAGGATCCCTCAACAAGGTAGTCTTGAAGTCTTTTTCCAGTATGGAAGATGTAATCTCTGCGCCTTTTCCCACGACCACTGTAGTGTAGGAAGTTACACTTGTTGAACCACCGATGACCGTGTCGGCAATACTGCCATCAAAACCACCACTTTTGTCACCACCCATCTCACCTTTGGGGTCAACATAAAGCAATGGGTTTGCCAGCGCATACTGATAAGGGTTCACGGTTTCCGGTGCGAGCCCTTTTTTGGGATCGCGCGATATAAATCGTCCCGCGCCACTGTCGTAATACCGCGCCCGCATATAGTAGAGTCCATTTTCTTCATTCATCACACCTGTCTCTCCCTGCCAGGTGAATGGGTTGTCCAGTGAACCGGATGAAGCCATGAGTTTTCCATATGGACTGTAGGCATAGCTGGCCGTCACCAGGCCGGCATCGTTGGTTACAAAAATCGTATTGCCCATCTCGTCAAAGTGGTAAAAACTACGGGTATTGGCTGAGGCATCAATGCTGTAGAGGAGTTGGCCCTGGGGTGTATGGATGAAGTAGCGAAAATCTGTAGCACCTCGCTGCTCGATAGAGATGGAGGATAATTCCAGCGCATCGTTCCAGACATAATCGCTGGTAATCCCGCTTGACATGCGCCGGGTTCTGCGCCCAAGTGCATCGTAACTGTTGGTGATCGTGGAGCCTGCCACTGTATAGCTGATCAACCGTGATGCCAGATCCCAGTTGAAACTATCTGCGCCTGCAGCGGTTCTGCGACCGAGTTTATCGTAGCTAAAGCCCGTGACTTGAGAGGCGGCATCGAATGTGTGGTTGCTGTCAGGAAAACCTGATGATGAATTGGATTGTGGTACATCACGTACGGAACTGGTGATCTGCCCATTACCATTGCGTGCCAGATGAATACTGGAGATACTGTTTTCTGCAAGGTCAGTCAGACGGCTATTATCATCATAGGTTTTTACAAGTTCGATATTATTTGGACGTTCCATAGCAATTAAACGACCCGCAATATCATAGCTGAAGGTGGTTATGCCCCCGGCCCAGTCGGTAATTTTTGTAAGCTGGTTGTTGGCGTCATAGGCGTAGGTGACAAGCTTGTCTGGCGCCAGTTTAATGCTGCTGATGTGGCCATCGGCATCGTAAGTGTTTTCAATGTCATTGCTGTTGGTTATTTTGCCATTGGCATCAAATGTCTGTGTCAAACCTTCGGCTGCCGTTGCCCGGCCGTGTGCATCGTAGGTGAAATTCAGGTCGGTACCATCGGAGTAAAGCAACCGCGTAACGTTTCCAGTGTCGTCATAGGTGATATCCAGCTTATCCGGTGCTTCGGGCAAGTTCACAACAGAAGGGCGATTGTTATCGTCATATTCCAGAATGGAGGTATTGCCCAGCGGGTCGGTGACAGAAGTTTTTTGACCCATGTTGTCGTAAGCATAACCCCAGTCGCTACCGTTCGGATCTACGAGTGTGGTGATCTGGCCCAACGGATTGCGGGTATAAACCGTACTGGTTCCATCGGGCAATGTAACACTCGCCATCCGTCCGTTTGCGTCATAGTTGAAAACTGTTATCTTGCCCAACGAATCCGTTGTGCTACTGATGCGGCCCATAATGTCATAACTTATATCCATGGTATCGCCAAGCGGGTTTGTTCTACGGGTAATTCGATGCAGTGAATCCCTGAGGTAGGTGGTGGTATTGCCCAGCGGGTCGCTTGTTGAAGTGGCAAAACTATCGACATCATGGTCTGTCAACCAGGCGTTGCCAACACTGTCTGAAACGGAAATGACATTGCTTCTGGAATCATATTCAAATGTGGCAAAATTACCGTTACCATCGGTAGAAACAGATACCCGGCCCAGTTCGTCATAGCTGCGACTGGATACATTACCCAATGCATCGGTGATACTGAGTAAGCGATCATTATCGTCATAGATGTAGGTGGTTATATTGCCGGCTGCGTCGGTTGTACTTATGACGTTATCATTGATGTCATAAATAATACTGGTTGCATTTTCCCGTTCATCTGTCTCGCTTAACAACCGACCCTTGTCATCCCAGCTAAATTCCTGACTTGTTCCATCGGGGTAGTTTATGAGGACCAGTCGGCCAAAAATATCGTAGCCATAAGTGGTAGTTTTCCCCGCATTATTGGTTCTGCTGGCCAGGCTGAGGTCAGCATTGTATGTATAGGAAACAAGCCCACCCAGTTTGTTGGTTTTTTGTAGGCGCTGGCCGTTGAGGGTGTAGGAAAAAGACCTTGTGTTTGTACGTTGATCGGTGTGTGATGTCATATTCCCGGAGGCATCATAGGTGAATGCTTCTTTTGTACCGTCAGGGTAAGCAATCTCGGTTTGGTCATAGTAGGTTAAACCATTAATTGTGCGCGCAGCATAATCAAAGTTAATGGTACTACCGGGCAGTGTGATGGATATGAGTTGTCCGGTCTGAGGATCATAGTTGTTGCTTGTTGTATTACCCGCCCTGTCCGTCATCGTATCGCGTCTTGCTGCGGCATCATATCCAATCACAATGCTCTGTCCTGTTTGATCCTGGTTGTCGGACAATCCACCTGTCAGCGTATGTGAATGGATGCGGATATTGCCCAAAGGGTCGGTAATTTTGGTTTCTGTTGCGCTGGTATAGTGAAAGCTCGTATTGAAATTATTGGAGTCCTTTTCACCCGCCACCTTTTTGTCGGCAAACCAGAATGAATGTCTGTAAGGTCGGTTCCCAAGTGGCCGGGTGGTAGTCCACATCAGGCTCTGATTGTTAAGAGTTGACTGGGTGGCGTAACTATAGACGGTGGTATTTCCGTTCAAGTCTGTAACACCTGTCAGATCGGAACCGGTATAGGCAAAAATAACTGATCGACCCAGGCCGTCATTAATACCGATCAGATCATTATTATTGTCATAGCTAAAGTTCAGGGACCTGCCCAGACCATCGGAAACATAGGAGAGAAGTGCACTTGCATATGTGAGACTATGAATATTGCCCTTGCCATCAGCAATGCTGCTCAGCTGACCATCTGAGTTAAAGGTATAAGTACGCTGACTACGGGGGTCGAGCAGCGTGAAGACGCCGGCATTTTCATCCAGTTGATAGACAACACCCGTTTTACCAACAAGATCCCATGAGGCGCCATTCCAGGCAAATTGAATCGCGCGTCCCTGATGATTCACGATATCCATGGAACTGCCTATAACAATTAGCTGCCAACTAAAATTATGACGCCAGTTGTCGCCCAGGCTGGCAGATACTCCCACCTGTTTAAATCCGGATGCGTAATAACGGGCAAAGAAAAGCGGCATCGGGCCACCCAGATTGATATCCGGATCATACTGGTTGAAAAGTTCACCGGTACGTGTATTGACCGGATCATTGCTGTCGCCACTATCTGTGTTGTCCGCTTGAGTTCGTGTTGTGCCCACAGATGAGGTCGTGCAGCCAGCTACCTGGTCTGGCGTATTGCCGCTGACATGACCCGCTGCGAGAAACGTATCCCTGGAGCCACCACAAAAAATGCCACCTCCGCTACCAACCACGCCGTCACGAGCGTCATTACTGCTAACATTACCCCCGAACAGGTTAAGTGCGGCAGTATTACCCAGCCAGATACCGCCACCCTCATCAGCCACATTACCGCTGATGGAACCGCCGTTGATTTCCAGCAGCGGGCCGCTGCTGGTGGTCTTATTCTTATAGATGCCACCACCACCGCTGAAAAAGGCCGCGGGGCCAGCGATATTATTCGACAGGTTGACATTGTTCAAAATGGTCGTTGTGGGTGAACTGATTCCACCGCCCCTGGTTTGGTTGGTCGCGAAAACCTTGTTTCCGACAATATCGGTGTCCTCGATCAGCAGGGTTATATAAGGACCGATGGCGACCCCTCCACCTGAGGCAATCCCATTATAACCTGTGACCTCGTTGTTCTCTATTCGGCTGTTTTTTATTGTCAAGCCTTCCGAGCCGTTCAGTGAAATGCCACCACCATTGCCGACTGCTTTGTTGTTGCGTATGACGGAGTCAATAATAGTCAGCGGACCGTAAACAGCCTTCACCCCTCCGCCTGCGTCAGTGGCAATGTTGTCCTCGATGATGACATTTTCCAATCTTGAACCACCGCCATAACACACCCGTACCCCACCATTGCCGCCTCTCAGGGTTATACCCCTGATCGTGCTCAGGCCAAGGCAGCTGACCACCGCTTTACCGGAACCCGTAGCATCGATGATCGTCCCGGCGGGATCATCGTTTAATGACATCAGGGTTCTGGGACCACCCTGGGTGGTGCCACCAATGGTCAGTTCGCTCTCTTCAAAGGTGCCCGGCTTGGTGATGATGACGTCTTCACCTTTGTGGCTCACATCCAGTAGTGCACTCTTGATAGATGTGTGGTCGCAGGTACCATCCTTGCAAACTGTTACTGCCAGCGCCTGGTTCTGTAATCCGCAGAAGCCAGATAAGAGAACCAGAAAACCTAATGCATTAATGGGTAATCGAGCCAAACCTAATTCACCCAGCGCAACGGGTTCAGGTAAGCCAATGCCGTCTCGAAGCTATCGCGAAATATGCCGTCCTGTCTGGACGTCTTAGTACTAAGGATATTGCCGTTTGGATCGTAAGTATATTTCAGAATTGTGCCATCACCATAATTTACCTGGATCAGACGCCCGGCACTGTCGTAGGTATAGGACTGGGAGTTGCTGCCGCTGCCGGGTTTATCAAGTGGCGTGAGCGCAACCGAAACCATCCCAAATGCAACACAAAAGGGGATAATCAAACGAATATAGCGTGGTTTTTTTTTAGTAGAGTTCATCATAAAATTCGGGCAGTTTCGGGTTTTTTTTATTGGCTAGGACCCATTGAGTATAGGATGAATTAACGAAGTTTTTTCGATACTCTTAACCATTAAGCCCTTTCCCGACACAGGCAACCGCCAAACGCGTGTCCTTTTATGAATTTCTGGCCAATTGATCTGGCAAAGGCCTTTAACAGGCTCACCGGCCCTATTGCACCAGTAGAGACTGATATACTGAGTGCAGTACAGTGCATAACAATGCAGGGCGTGATTCACGCAAAACTCACGCACAGCGCAATTCCATGATATGTGCAATAAGTCGCAGTAAATATTTGACACTCCATAGAGTGCTCCACTCGCACAAATAAGTCTCCAGAATACGTGGGATGGTCCAGTTCAAAGATATACTTACTGTTTCAATTTTGACAACTCTGAAACAATAACGTAACCTCAATGCTTAGAGGTATATTAGTTATGAGCAACGTCTTTTCACTACACCCCCATAAACACCCAATCAACCATTTAGTGCGTATTGGACACACGGGACATAAAATCCTGGAAAACCTATACACGGCTGGTCGTGCTCCTATCTTGCACGCAGTGGTGGATGCTGGCCACCAGAGATCTCGAGTCGGTTCCTATGGCACTATCTCCGATATCCAATGCCAATCCAGTTAAGAAGGCGGGGTAAGAATATGAACCAGAGTGCTGTAAGAAAGACCATTGTCGACCTCAAGGATCGAGGTAGGTTAACCGGCGTTGATGTTGCAAACATCGCGCATGTATCAAAGGCGACCGTATCGCGTTGGTTCGCTGGGACTGCCGCACCGCGCCCGAAAACAGAGCTAATTCTTTCTGATTTGCGTTATGTGGTTGATCGACTAGCTGAATTTTATACACCAGACGAGACTCGCATGTGGCTCTACGCACGTAACGATCTTCTGGGTGGTGTGACAGCCATGGAATTAATTCATCAGGAGCGCACTGACGAGGTGCTGCAAGCGATCGAGCGGTTAGACTCGTTGACGTATTTGTAACGAGCTTCTGTAACAATGGCTGATCTCCTTAACCCAGAGTTGCTAAGTGCTGTTGATGCATTAAATGGTCAAGCATTTAATGGCGATATTTGGCGCGTCACCTGGGCCGGTCGTAATCCACTGACTGGAAACGTCAGCGGTGGCCGTTGGTCACCAGACGGACGTTTTGAAGTACTGTACACCAGCCTCAACGCAGATGGCGCTCTGGCTGAGGTTTACTATCATCTCTCTCGTGCGCCGGTTATGTCATCATCACATATGCGGCTCAACCGATTAAAAATATCCCTTGACAATGTATTGGTCCTCAATGCCGCGCAACTTAAATCACTCGGTGTTGATGACCCGCTCGCCTCTCGCGTGGATTACGAACGCACTCAAGCGGTGGGAGAATCCGTCTACATGATGGACTATCAGGGTCTGATCGTGCCCAGTGCGCGCTGGGAATGTAACAACCTGGTACTTTTCATAGATCGGATTGATCTCAATGAACACATTGAGCTGCTCGAAAAATCAGACGTTAATTGGCCTGCTTGGAGGGAAAAATCATAACTCCTTCAACGTGTTCTCCCGACTATTTGACCAGTCGAAGATGGTAAGGGTAACAGCCCACCTGGCATCTTTCCTCACCAGTTCACACATGCTGCTTGATCCAGGCATCCAGTGCCTTATATCGCTCTGGGTTTTCTAACAGATTAAAATGAAACTGGATATTCTGAGCATCGTCCCAATAGCCTTCACGGCAGTAGCGTCTGATCTTTTTTGCCAGTTCAAGATCACCTAACTCGAATGCCCGCATCAACAAATCTTCAAAGTGCCCGCGATCAAATTTTTCTGGTATGTCGCCCATTGCACTCTACGATTTGGATCAGTTGATCACCTCGACAAAAGTACGCACATCATCCAGCAACCCATGCATTAGCGCTGGCGGTACATTCGGTGCTTGCGACAAGGCGACAGTCCGTACTACCAGATTGGCCTGTTCCTGATCCAACCAGCCGTTTGGTAAGGCTTCAGCATACAGCCAAACCGCTGATTCTTGCACCGCTGGCGCAGCGTTAATGCCCGCTTTGGCTGCAGCGGAGCTTAACAAAGCGGCCACAATTAATTCTGCGGCAACCTTGCCCTGCTCACTTTGCAATAAGATCTCGGCGGCCAGGAGCTTTTCTTGCGCTTGCTCCAGCAGGCGGCTGGTTTTCGCATTGGGTTCGGTGCTTGCCTCGAAATAGGTCTCGGCGCCTTGTAGTGGTGACGCCTTACCCAGACGTTGCAAACTGTCTTGGGTGCGCGAGTCGATCAAGGCTATTCTGATCTCCTTTTCGGACGCGTTGACCATCGCTATAGATAACTCACTCACGGCCAGGTCGTCTTGCGCAGCAACTTGGTCCAGCACCACCAACAAACCTCCGCCTGCGCCCAGAATGCGCTCAATTCGAATACCAAAATGTGCCTGCAGTGCTTCGATACAACGTGTTAATGTCTGTTCAACATTTGGCCCACTAGTATCAACCTCAACACCAGTAGATGTAGATCCATCATCAGATACAAGATCTACCGACTCAATCCCGGACTGAGCTGCCTCATTCTCACCCCCGCCTCTGACTGATTTGAATGTCACCAGATCATCAGCCAGCGTTTCCAGCAGTCTCTTGTCAACGCCCACCACATCTTCCTGAGCGTCTGCATCAACCACGTTGTCAAATAATTGACGCTTGCCGGCAACCAGCTTCATCACGTGTTGTTCGTAGGAATTAGTACTGACAATCAGGATGGTTTGCACCGTACGGGTTTGGCCCAGGCGGTGTACCCGCGCGATGCGCTGGTCGAGTACTGCTGGATTCCAGGGAGTATCGAGATTGATCAACACGGAGGCACATTGCAGGTTCAACCCAACTCCCCCGGCGTCGGTAGAAATAAATACCTGAATGGCATCGTCGTCGTGAAAACGATCTATCAGTGCACCGCGTTTACTGGTCGGCACACCTCCATGCAGCCGCACGCTGCCCACCCCCATTCGCTTCAGGCGTTGCTCAACCATATAGGTCATCCGTTCCCACTGTGAAAACACCACTGCCTTATGCCCCGATTGCACACAAAGTTCGTCAATCAGGTCAGCCAGCTCATCAATTTTAGGCGAACCTTCTGTTTCTTTGTCGACCAGACCCGCTGCGTTACAGGCCATCCGCGCCTGCTGCAAATTGGCCATCATCCGGTTTTGCTCTGACGGCGTTAAGGGCCGCGTTTTGGCAATACGTGCCAGGCGCCCGGCTGCCGACACTGCTGAATCGTGCAATTCCTGTTGTTCGGGTGTTAGCTCGACATCAAGCCGTTGCTCAATGCGCGGAGGCAATTGTTTACTGACCAGCCGCCGGTCGCGGCGTAACATCACCGGGGCCAAACGTCGACGCAACTCCGACAGGTTCCGATAACCCAGCACCTTGTCACGCTCGTCGGTAACATGAAAATCAACCATATAGCGCCACAACGGCCCCAACACAGCGGGGTCGATCACCTGCATCAGGCTGTAGAGGTCTTCGAGCCGATTCTCAAGCGGCGTGCCTGACAGCACAAAAGCGTACCGCGAAGCAATCTGTTTGACCGCCGAGGCAATTTTGGTGCGCCAGTTTTTAATTCGTTGTGCTTCGTCCAGCACGATCAAATCAGGGATAAGGGTCTTATTGATGAGACTTAAGTCGCGCAGCACCAACTCGTAATTGACCACATAAAAACCATCACCACGCCGATACTGCACCCCGCGCGCCGCAGGTCCACCCTGGACAATCTGTACCGGATAATCAGTGAATTTCTCAATCTCACGCGCCCACTGGTGTTTTAGTGAGGCCGGGCAGATCACCAGCACCCGTGCCACACCATCATGTTGCATCAACCAACTGGCCGCCGCGATCGCCTGAATGGTTTTGCCCAAGCCCATGTCATCTGCCAATAAGGCTCGTCCGGTCGCGGCCAGGAAGGCAACCCCTTGCACCTGATACGGATACAGCCGCGCTTTGATGCCGGGCAAATGACCACCTGACGACTCAATCTGGCTGCGAATTTCAGTGGCACGCAACTGCTGACTGGCACAGGTCGAATTATGCTGCACCCAGGCCATCGCATCTTCACCGATATCAATACCCGGATAATCCCGCGCCCACTGCTCAAAACGAAAGAAATCATCTGGTATACGACCTTTGAACAGGCCATTGGCATGAAACTTCAAATCAAGCCGCACCTTTATTTCACCAGCCAGATCGCTGCGTCGGTGCAACATGATCTGCGGTGGATTCACCGCCTCCCAGTCCAGATAAACGTAGGAACATGGAACAGGCTGGGCCTTGATCTCGTCGTAGTCATCGTGTTTGCTGATTTGATGCAACACCGCCTCGATGTGTTTACAGGTACCCAACTGGTTGGTGGCAAAATCCGGGCAAGTGCAATTATTACCGTGGTGCTGTAAAGAGCGGATATCGACCCGGTAGTTTCGCGAATAGGGATTTTCACTATTGATTGAACGCGTCTTCCAGGCACCAAACCAGTTATCTCCCAACGCTTCAACCACCACCTCGGCACGACCTCGTTTTACTCGTGTAGAAATCGCGGTATCCAATGCCCCGGTGAGCACTTCGCCTTCGTTCTGGTCGGAATAGGCGTACAGCGCCGCTACCGCATGCGCGCAAACGCCATCATGGCCATGATCACAATCACACTGGGCCAGTAACTTGCCCGTATCATCGTAAGACAATTCGCAGGAAAGCTCCTCATCACTTTGTTTATCTTCCACCAGCGCCCACAGGCGCACTTCGTCACTATCCAGTTCCATGACCCGATTTTCCTTAAACCAGGCCAGGCCGGTACGAACGACCTGGTCTGGCGCCAGATTGTGAAATTGTTCGGCATCGAGGATGAAGGCGTTTTTGAAAGTATGGTTATTGCCCGGGGAATCTGTGTTCATGGTTTGTTTGTTTTTTTGCAGTGGGGTGTGGGGTTGGGGACTGCATAATGTTAACAGGCCCTGGCTCGTTCAGTCTAAAATCCCCAAGTCTTTTGTCTGATCTTTCAGCCAGAAGCACTCCATGCCTGACTTTGAGAATATCTATCAATTTACCAGCATTTACAGGAATCCTATGCACTTTCAGACAGATCACCTGAAATCTAAATGTGGCCTAAAATATCATGACTGTCCTTGTGCAGTCCATGATGCACTTCTCAACAACAGACCAGATCAGTTTCAAGTCAAGCCCCAGGTAATCGTGGACAAGAATATTCCGGAATCCTGAGATTGCCTGCCACTCAGTATCAGGATGATTCGTTTTTACTCTGTCAGATATCTGTTGTGTAGATTCCGCAAGCCATTGAACCAAATATTTTCATTGATTTAATACCATGTTGGTTGGCTAATGACAGGATCTGTGCTCTGTTGTCTGTGATGCGTGTATTTATCATGATTTTTTTCTGCCGGTTTTCAGACTTAAGAGAAGTCTATGAAGTTTCCAAAAGTCTTCAGTCTGAACCTGACTGTATAGCTTAAATATTCATTTATATACTCTCTCTCTTGCCAGAGAATAACCCGTTAGTCGGCAATGCTGCTAAGCACTTGCTTCAGGCGGTTACCACTATCGATTCGAATTCTTGAACCCAGCTTCGATAAAATAGATAATCATAGCGAGGACTGGGGATTCTCGGTCGACTATTAGCCTTGGCGGAGACGCCGGGGCCAATCGTTATTCGGAAGGGTGTTTTGGTGACAAAGACCTTAAATAAATGGTGGCCAGAGGTGGAATCGAACCACCGACACGCGGATTTTCAAAATGAACGATCAATTTTTAATTATGTATTAATCAGTTACTTGCGGTGTTTGCCCGATTGGATTGTGTCAGTAAATGCTAGTAAACGCTGGTAAACGACAGG
>Ga0164315_10003725_pt1 | contig 11846 bp, 7 predicted proteins | sample GuaBasSedimGuay6_FD_113737 | JGI IMG/M metagenome (GOLD analysis project Ga0164315, IMG submission 113737) | Subseafloor sediment microbial communities from Guaymas Basin, Gulf of California, Mexico - Guay6, Core 4569-2, 0-3 cm | ecosystem: Environmental > Aquatic > Marine > Hydrothermal vents >... | reverse complement strand
TAGAAACATCATTAAACTTTTAAAACTTAAAAAGAGTCCAGCGTGGACAAAGCTTAATACCATCGAAGAATATGAAGCTCTTGTATACGCTGCACAAGAAGTGGCTTGTCTTAAATCTTTAGCTCATTGGGAGCTTGAAGTGTTTGAAAGGAATTGAGAAATGGAAATACCTAAAGAGATTGTTGAAAAATCATTTGAAGACAAACTAAATTTGGCTGGATTGTTATCGTTCAGAATATCAGAAATACTTATCACTGACGAGTTTAAAGACTATGAGCTAGACGAAGACATGGATAATATCGTTTGGGGCTATGCTGACGGTCTAAAGCAGCAAAGAATATACAATGCCATGAACGGTAGAACTTCTTTATCATCAATGATAAGATTTGACATGGAACAAGAAGAACAGCAAATCGAAAACGAAATTGTTTGGCTACAAGAATTAACGGAAAAATTAAACAAAGAGGTAAACAATGGCTAAAAAATTATATGAACTGAAACTACACGAAGAATCGAACGTTGATAGCGACTGTATTGCACGTAGAGTACCAGGTGGATGGATTTATGTTTTCTACTGTTCCGACGGTGAAATAGTTTCTAGTAATTTCGTTCCGTATCATGCGGAATTTGCTTTAGGTGATGACTCATGCAACTTATATCCATAATCTTAATCCTTTTTATTTTAGGGATTCATAACATCTATCAAAAGGTAAGCGTTGCAGCGGTGGGAAATCCTCATATAGTGCCAGAAGTTTTAGCTGTTTTTGGTGTGGCATTGCTCTTAATCCACTTAATGGTTAAACAACGAAGAAGCTAAAAAAGTAAAAAGTCCCTAGTTGATAAATATTAGTAAACACTTAGGGACTTTTTATGACACGTTTAGTATCCAGAGCTGAATCGTATGAAACAATATACGATGCCTTTGAACAAATAAATTTCGCAGCATTTGACTTCAATACAGTCAAAGCCAGTCTGATCGACTATCTTAAACTATATCACAAAGAAGACTTTAACGATTACATCGAGTCTAGTGAATTTATAGCACTTCTTGAAATATTCGCCTATGTAACAGAACTACAAATATATAGGCTGGATGTCAACGCTAATGAAAACTTCATAACGCAAGCACAACGTAAACAATCTGTACTACGATTAGCTAAGTTCTTATCATATAACGTTTCTCGCAACATAGCGGCTCGTGGCTTGGTGAAAATCCAAAACATATCCACTAGTGAGGATGTGTTCGATAACAACGGTAATAACCTTGCTAACGTCACGATTGTTTGGAATGACCCTAATAATCCAAACTGGAAAGAACAGTTCATCCTTGTAATGAACCGAGTGCTAAAACAAAATTTCGGTTCCGTCAACCCTGCTGAACGCATACAAGTTGATGATGTACTGTTCGAATTGTATGAGTGGGAAAATATACCATTTAGAAACGGTGTTTATCCGTATAGTACTACAGTTTCCGGTGAAAGTATTCCTATGGAATTAACCCCTGTGGCACTGTTGACAAGTGGACCAGAGGAAAAACGTCCTGAACGTTCATCAGCGTTCTCATTGTTATACGGTTCCGATGGCTTAGGAGATAGTTCAGATACTACAGGGTTCTTCTTATTCACCAAACAAGGTGCGCTATCATTCCAAACTAACACTTTCGACGGTGTTACCCCTAATCAAACTTTAACAGTCCCTACAGACGACATTAACGATACTGACGTATGGATTAATAGTATAGACCCTGAAAGCGGTGATACTATCGACGACGGTTCCGACACCGATAAGAAAAGTGGTGAGTGGGTAGAAGTTGATTTGGCTCATGCTCAAAACATTGTTTTCAACACTAACCCAAGTAGAAACAAATATGAAATTGAAACATTAGAGAATGATAATATTAAAATCATTTTCGGTGACGGTGAATTTGCTGATATACCTTCCGGCTCCTTAGATATATGGATTAGAACTTCGATTAATAAAGTTGTTACTATTCCAAAAAATTCTATCGTCAACCAACCTGCAAGCTTCAATTATGTTGGATTAGCTGGGAATACTCAAACGTTTAAATTTTCAGCATCGTTGATAAATTCTTTACAAAACAGTTCAGCATCAGAAGATATAGAACACATTAGAAGAACTGCACCAGCGGTTTACTATACACAAGATAGAATGGTAAACGGACGTGACTATAACACTTTCATGTTGCAAGATACCACAATCTTAAAACTTAGAACACTTAACAGAACATTTTCCGGTGATTCTAAGTATCTCTACTGGCACGAACCGAAAGAAAATTATGAGAGCGTAAAACTGTTCGGTAATGATATGGCTTTATATTACAAAACCGGAACATCGTTGGATAAAATTTTCAACGAAGCATCAGCATCAGCCGTGTTCACTAATAACGTTCAACCGTTATTAAGTTCTAATGATTTCTTCGTGCTAATGACCACACAAGGTATATTACCTGGTGATGTAAGAAAAGAATTTACTGAAGCTGAAACTGCTACAATCGTTCAGGCTATGGAAGATGCTTCCGCTAGTTCACCACAAACAATCCATCTATTCTATTCCGTAGAACTTGATGAATGGGTTTATGTGTTAAAGAATACAAACGATGACGACTTTTCCAACGATTTACCGTTCTCAACATCTTCATATCTTATAGATGAAGTACTGTTCGAAATATCTTCACCGTGGGATGGTAATATATTTTCCGGTACTGGTATGATAGTCATAGAAGTTAACGGGTTAAACTGGGAAGTTTCACATCAGTTAAAACGTCTAATCACACAGAGCATGGAAACTAGATTCTGGAATACGAATGATGCTAATAGAATTCTATCATTTGACACGCTAATATCTAATCAAGACGAAATTGTTATTTTAAATGCCAACCGTAATGATACGCAAGATAGTGTTCTCTTAAATAATCACCATTTTGACGTTATATCATCAGAACTGGTCGAAGGTGGAGTTCCGTCAACAGGGTTAGTTGATATACATAGCTTAAACGTTATGCCAATTGATACAACAGATGATAATATTCCAGATAATATAGATTTAACTGGACTTATAAATCCAACGTTTGATGTATTACAGAATGAAGAGTTCACTTTACCATTTCCTGTATTGTTTAAAGACATTTCAACTAGTGGCGACTTCGAATACTGTACGAACGGTTCTTTCGCTGGTGCATTTTGTACAGGGTTCCCAAATCCTAACGATATAATAACCGGAGTGATCGAACAAGATGTAGGTGACGAAGAGTTAACTGTTAAAGATTATGTTTATTTCCAGAAAGATGTTTTCGACGATATAACCTTAGAATATAATTGGATACCTAAAACTACCAGCGCAACCATTATACAGTTGTGGCTAGATGATACTGAAGATGATTGGAAGCGTGAAGAAGGTAGATTCCCTTATAACTTCTTATGGATGCACAGAACACCTAGATTTAACTTAGTTGACCCTGCTGCTACAAACATTATGGACGCTTATATACTTACGAGAGCATACTACACGAGCGTTACAAACTGGTTAGACGACGTTGTACAGGAAGTTCCTGTGCCACCTTCATCTTTATCATTAAGAACCGCCTATCGAGACATGATAGATAGTAAAATGATTAGTGATACCATAATAATGCACAGTGGTAATTTTAAAATATTGTTTGGTGATAAAGCTATCGACGAATTGCAAGCTAAGTTCACTGTTATCAGAAAAGATACCTCACCTCTAACTAATAACCAAATAAAAGTTAAGGTTGTTGGAATCGTGAAAGGTTTCTTCGATGTAAACAGTTGGGAATTTGGGGAAACGTTCTTCTTCACTGAACTATCAGCTAAGATTCATAACGAAATGATTGCAGATATTAAATCTGTGGTGTTAGTACCATTGTTTAATAACAATCTCTTCGGGGATATTTTTATGGTAAATGCTAGGGAAGATGAAATTTTCCAACCGCATATAACTGTGAATGATATAGAAATTGTTGAGAGTTATAACCCAGAAGTCATTAAACAGGCTATAAGTTAAAGGAGGCTCCCGTTAAGATAAGAGATAGGAAAATCTTAACGGGAGCCTGACCTACAGGTAAATAAAATGTTAATAAAGCTGAAACTTTACTAATTTTATAGTATCACCAGAATGTTGCTTCGACAACTCAGCGACTATGCGCCTTTAACTGGCAGGATTATTGTGTCCCTGCAAGGACTATAACCCTTAAACATTTATATAATGATAAGTGTTTCACCACTTGTTAGTGAAGAATCAACTCCACTGACAACGATTATACACGGTTAATCAGCTTTGTCAAATTTTAATTAGAATTGTTTTTTCTGAAAAGTGTAGTATAATGTCGCATTTTATCACCACGAGAATATGTACATATGTTTGCTAACACACAACGTCAAATACTGCCAGAACATTTATTCGCAGTAGGATACTTAAACAGACACATAATAGAAACACTAGACATTAACGACGACTATAAAGAGAAGCTTAAAACTTTAAGTTACTACGTTGGTTGTTTACACGACATTGGTAAACTTGACTCACTATATCAAAAGTGGGTACAGTCAACCTCTGGGGTGATTTTAAATTGTGATCTGGTCTATCTACAGGAAGGGAAGGGTAAATTCTCCTTTGAGAAACATCCACGACATAATGAAATTTCCATCTACCTCTATCACTTACTCATTGATGATGCAGAAGTCCCTAGAATTTTCAGCAATAGAAGTTTAAAATCTTCCGCATTTCATAGTATATTATGGCATCATCCGAAAATCATTCGCGAGAAAGAATTCACTAACTATGGTTACATACATAAAAAGTTAGTTAAAGTATCTTACTTTGATAAGCTGGCATCACAATTCCATCAAACAATTTCCGAAATTAATAACATAGCTAAATCTTACAACCCATCTTTAATATTAGAAGGGTTCGTTGATGGGTTTGATGATGTTAAAATTTCCGATGTTGACAGCTTGTTACTGCCAAGTTATAAAGAATATCGAGACTGTGATGATATTAGTGAAGTGGTGGGTCATGTAAAGAAGAATGCCATTAATAATATTGTAAGGTCTAGCTTAATAACTGCTGACAGAATTATATCATCCTTAACTGCTGATGAATTACATAACCATATAGTCAACAAAACGTTACACACTTTATACGGTGAAAAACGATCTACAACATTACTACCTGAAATTAAAAAATGTTTGGATGGTTTCGAAAAAAGATTTCCTAATAGTCCTAAAAATATATCACAAGCGAAAGCTGCTTTAGAACTCTCACAAAACCCCGACACCGTTAATGTTTTAAGGGGTCCAGCAGGTTGCGGTAAAACTAAATCAACACTAGAAGTCATTTATAATTTGAAAGCCCAATGGTCTATATGGGCTTGTCCTAGATTGGATGTGTGTGACGGTATCTTCGAGGAATTAATTTCTAAAGATTATTTGCCTAACAGTAAAATAGAATTAATAACTGGTTCTTCGCGTAAAACATTTGAAAACGGTGTGACCACTCAAACCTTACCGGAAAATCTTTTTACTGGTGACATAATAGTAACTAATATAGATTACTTAGTATCCTCTGTTATTACTCATTTCAATGTTAGTGCATTTACTAAATTGTTAACATCGTTTGTCGTTTTCGACGAGTTCCATGAACATGTAAATCATGCAGGATTAGATTTATTTTTCGGTGAAATGATACAAGCTAAGAAATATCTTAACAATCCGGCAACATTACTAGTGTCAGCAACACCTAATAAAGTATTCGTCGATGAATTTTTAGAACTAGATACCATCGTTAAGATGAAAAGTTATAACGATAGCGATTATGAGATAGCGTTAACTCATGATAATGAAGATTTATTAGATGAAAATAACCCTCGCAATTTAACATACGATAGAAATACATTTATCATTTCTGAAATTGCATTAGACACCCAACAAAGTTTTATATTAAACCAAAAAACCGAGAATGGTTTATTAGTGCATGGCGGTTTACGACGTGATGATAAAGAGATCATCTTAGCTAAATTATTTAAAAGCTTTGGTGTTAATGGTGATAAATCTTACGATATAGTTAGATGCACCATGATAATACAAGCCTCTTTGAATATAAGCTGCGATAACATGCTTTCTACACTATCTACCATTGAAAACTTTTTCCAACGTCTAGGGCGTTTAGATCGTTTCAGTTTGAACGATCTTATAAACCTCTTCACGTTGTTGATACCAACAGATTTATCGAAAAGTAGAAATGGTAGTTTTCTGCAAAAAATGAAGACCTATAAATCCTCGATGGCTTGGCTAACGTTTTTGAAAACTAAACCGTTAAACACTACGGTAACTATTAACGAACTGTATGATTGGTATGATGAATTTTATAACACACCAGCTCATTACAATGAAGTAGCTAAAGATATGTTAGCAAAATATAATGAGAGCATACGTTTAGTTAACAAAAAAGTTTTAGACCCTAGAACAAAATCTAAGAATGTAATCGAAGATGATGTATTACGAATTCAGAGAAATTCGTTAAGGGGTGATAGCGTTTTCACTGGTCAAGCAGTTAGAAACATTGGGAACGGTTTACCTGAATTCCCTGACGAATACATAGAACACGATGATATAACTTTAACTAAACAAACAGATTTAGTAAAAGGTCATGGTAAAAGTGAAAGAAATCTGTTATCATTTGCATCGGAAAAACAACATAGATTGTTAGACTGGTTAGATAATGTCAAAGATAAGCCGTATCAAGATGTTCATATGATATACGGGGCTAAATCTTCTGAGTACCCTATTTACCTCAGCTTCACCCCAAAGGATTTGGGAAAGATAAATGCGCAACAACACTTGTATGCACAACATTACGTTATAGGAAAAAATCAGCCTATAGGTACGATGTGTAATTTTGATTTAATTGATTTAATTGATAGAGATAAAAAATGAGAACTAAGTATTTAAAAGGCATTAAGAACGTTGAGATTAAAATCGAAGCGACTGGGTATGGTGTAGTAAATTGGAACGGCTCAACACCGTTAAAAGGTGTGAAAGGTAAAGATGTTAGTAACCACTCATTACCCAAGCTACGAGGTTTTTATAATAAAACAGGCGAAGTTAACGCTGCTGGTACTTTTGAGTTTAAATTCGCACCTACTGATATAGACTTCAAAAAAACACCCATGTATATTGGCTTCAATTGTATACGTTTCCATTTGTTTCGAGATAATTCATACGACTCACACTTTATCAAAGGTAATATTCTTCCATTCTTAGCATCATTAAGCGGTCTGGTAAGAGGTTATATGGTTCCAGATTCGTCTAATAAAAGAGCCAGTTGTTTGCTCATTGAAGACTTTATAGAAACAACAGGCAATGGGAACTTCGAGCAGTTTACTCACGCTGGCACTAAAGAGAAAAAACTAAACAAGAAAGGAACCAAAGAAGTAAGTAACGCTTTATTTTCTAAAACTACTTTCGGTGACACTGCTTATGTGTCTTATGGTTCGATAAACCTTGAACAGTTGCAATTTATATCGTTAGATCATAAATTTGACCGCTCGTGCATGGATGTTGCTGATAACGAAGTTGAAAATGTCCGCTTAACAATCGAAAATAGCATAAAAGCTTTGAATGACAATCCTGATCTAAATCCGGTTGCCACGTTCCACAAAAATTATGTGAGAAATGGAACCGTGTATGAACAGGGTGAAAATGGTATATTGCTTAATGATGATGCAATGGAAATAATCATTAATGAGATCATTGATGACATTAAAACCTTGTCATTTCGCCAAGCTAAAGGCTACGTTAACGTTAATTCTGTCACCGTTGACTACAACGATAGTCATAAAATAATGCGCATTAAACACGACGAAGGTTCTATAAATGAACATCCTTCATCTGACTTCGCAACTTATTTCTACCAAAAATGAAAATTATTATTTATTATAGCGGCTCGTGGCGTAATTCGTTTTTAGATGGCAGCAACAACGAGAAACCGCCTAAACGTGGACGAAAATACATTGCATCTTCTCAGAGTTTGAAGAAAGCTGAAAATTATAAACCCAGAAAGACCACACATAGCACCGTTATGGGCGTTTTGAATCGTTTAATTGGCGACCAACGTAAACTGTATCAGTCTAAGGAAGAGCTTTACGAACCTTACTACTTTAACGATTTGGATAACGAAACGTCTATAACATTTCACGATAATGAAAAGGTGGTGTCGTTAGAAGTTGTACGATTGCATAATATGAACGGTAATTTTCAGAAACAAGGCTTTGTTGGGTTGTTAAAAAGCAATACTCCACTATTAGACTCTGAATTCTCCAACGAACTATGGGGTGTTCTGGGTCTTGAGTTTGACGAACTGTGTGACTTTATTATCAATGATAAACCCGTTACTGCTACAATAAACTTGAACGCTTTTAATATTTGTGATATTTTTGATGCGAAAGAGAAAATTAAACCGTTAGAAATTGACGAAAACTTGGAAAAGGTTTTAAGCGTTTTCAAGGTTAACTTTCCAACTATAGAATATCGTGACGCTAACAATTGTGTGAACTATTTGGCGTTATATAGTTCAGCTTTATACCTACAACTTTACCGATTGAGTGTTGTTCATGATACCCAACCGTTACTAACAAGTAGAGGCGTATTAAGCGGTATCGGTAAAAAGAGTTTCACTGGAAGAGAGTTTCTTAAAATTTTCGCTGGTGGCAAAAAACCAGCATGGTCAAACCCTTATGATGGTAGACACGGTAGATTGAAAAAGGTCGATGGTGTTTTAGAGATTACTATTGATGTCGAGCGTGATAGAGCTAAGGAAATTAAAACTTTAATCATGAATGCTGGTGTTGGTGCATTCCCTATGGGTAAGAAGGGTTTAGCTTACCTAAAATCAATTAAAATATAAAGAGGAAATATGAAATACTTTGATATTACGTTGAAAACTCCCAACCATAATGATATGAGTGCGATAGCGAGGCGTGTGCATGGCACTATTAAACGATCTGGTCATAAGTATGCAATGGGTATGCCTACGCAAAAAAACGCGCCATACACCTTTAACGTGCTAAGAATCTTCTCCGATTCAAACGAAACCGTTTTAACGTTCTTAAAGCTGTTTAATAAAGATGATAAAATTGATATAAGTGATGTCGTTGATGTTCCGAATGATTATCACGGTGAAATTGTTCAGTATCGTTATTATAGTCTTCAAGAACCAGATGGGAAGACTAAAAACTTCAAGTTCCATCAGGCATTATTTGAAGCTCGTGTTGAAGTGGCAGAAAGTTTCCATTATTTTAAATATAAACACGCTAACAGGGGTGGGGAATTTAATTCTAAACACTTTGAAGAATTTCATGATGTCGGTGGTTTGAATGCGTTCGACCCTAACAACTATGGGTTATCTTCTAAAATGAAACAGGCTTGGTTGCCTCTCGTTTATTTATAAACACCCCAATATTTTATATCACTTTATAAGTTGTTGATTTTAAAAGTGATATAAAATATTTTAAAATGTTGGGTGAAATGTGGAAAATTCTAACAAGTTGTTGAAAATTAATAAGTTTTAGAATTTTTCGAACAGTTATCCGTGACCTACACGGCTTTGAAATCCTTACAGTTTCTATAACTTCGCTTGCACCCGTTATCCGTGACCTACACGGCTTTGAAATTCATACATCAAATTCATCAAAACGGCTTTGCGTTATCCGTGACCTACACGGCTTTGAAAATTTCAATTGCGGACGCTAATAAAATGGTGATTGTTATCCGTGACCAACACGGCTTTGAAAATTTTATTAATAGCTGGCAAAACTTCTAATGTGTTATCCGTGACCTACACGGCTTTGAAATGGTTCTGCGTTCGCTTGGTATGCGCACCAATGTTATCCGTGACATACACGGCTTTGAAATGCCGAAGATGCTAAAGCATTTATAGAACAATTATTATCCGTGACCTACACGGCTTTGAAAGCATTATGTAGACATATAATATTATCGACTTGGTTATCCGTGACTTACACGGCTTTGAAATTGTATAACTTTCAAACGATAGTTCCTGTCTTGTTATCCGTGACTTACACGGCTTTGAAATGCAAATTGTAGAAATATGAATAAACTTCGGTGTTATCCGTGACCTACACGGCTTTGAAAAGCAGTAACTTTTCCGACATGTTAAAATATGAGTTATCCGTGACATACACGGCTTTGAAAAAACAACGCGATTCTAGTGGTCGTATAAGCCTGTTATCAGTGACTTACACTGCTTTGAAATAACGATACCCAGTCATGAAACTTTCTCCACAGTTATCCGTGACCTACACGGCTTTGAAAACACGAAAACGGTTGGATGGCTATTTGGTGATAATTATCCGTAACGTATACGGTTTTGCTGTCAATTCTCAAACTTTACACGTCATATAAATATATGTAAAGATTATCGAGGGTTAACAGTGGCAAATAATACAGACTACACAAAGAACAACACAGATTTCTATGAATTATTACCAGACGTTTATAAGAACGACGTTTCTAGGTCAGTGTTCAACAACTTGTTCAACCGTTATGTTACTAAACCAGAATTAATACATAAAGACGGTTACGTGGGCGTGGGTAATCCTAACGCACTTATCAAACGTCAACTGATAGAGCCTACTCCTGCTAGACAAGCATATCAGTTACAACCAATCTTACACAACAAGATTGGCACAATCGACCACCAAATGTCATACGAAGATGTATTAGCTGAACTTCGTCACATGGGCGTGGACACTGATAAACTTCCAGAATGGTTCACACCTCAAAAATTTAACTGGGTTCCACCACTAGACATTGATAAAATGTTGAACTATATCGACTACTATTGGTACGACCCTGAAAACCCTACAAGTCAACCACAATATTTCACGATTAAAAATATTTGTAACGTTGTATCTGGTAGAGTAACAATATATCAGAAAACTTTAGACCTATATGGTGAAGAGTTCGCCATTAAAGGTTTAGATGCTGTTGAAAATGTTATAGAAATTTTCGGTGATTATACACCGTTATTCGTAGAAGACTTTTTGTTCTTCACTAAGAATACATCAAACCCAGATTTATTAAACCGTACTTGGATTGTAGCGTCAGCAACTTATGATGCTGAAACCGATAGAACTTCCATCAAAACAGTTCAGGATTTAACAAATGATGTGATCGTTAACGGTGTAGTATCATTGACAGAATTTTTCGACGTTTTAGTAGGTGAAAGAGATTGTATTTGTTCCGGCTCCTTTGGGTTTGATAAAGCGCAGTTCGATGATAACCAAGTTGGCACGATTCTATGGAATGTAGATTTATTAAATGCTGTATCACACGCAACATTTAACGACTGGTTGTTAGCTGGTAACGACCCAGCAACATCATACGATGTGTGGTATGACACTAGCACAGATGCACTAAAACAATATGACTCTACTTTAGGTGTTTACACACTAGAAACCAGTTGGGTTATTGTTAATAACGGTTTTTCTATTCTAGTTGATAAAACTGTAGGAACACACTTCTTCGATTTATCTCTAGGTTGCACATACCCTAGAAATCAATGGATAGACCAAAACAAATGGTTACATAAAAGTTTAGTTCCTAACTTTGGTGTTGCTAAACAAGCAGAAATACCTATTTTAGAGTTTGAACCGTTTTTAGAGTTAAACGACTGGTCTTGCACTACGCATGAATGGCAGTATCGTCCTCATAAATTCGAAGAGTTTCAGGACACAACTGCTGAACCTTCACAGTTGGAATTAACTGAAGTTAACACTTACGATATAGTTG
>Ga0164315_10003724_pt1 | contig 11847 bp, 9 predicted proteins | sample GuaBasSedimGuay6_FD_113737 | JGI IMG/M metagenome (GOLD analysis project Ga0164315, IMG submission 113737) | Subseafloor sediment microbial communities from Guaymas Basin, Gulf of California, Mexico - Guay6, Core 4569-2, 0-3 cm | ecosystem: Environmental > Aquatic > Marine > Hydrothermal vents >... | reverse complement strand
TTTTACACCTGTACTTGATTCAATATCAGCGGCTATTTCTATTAATCTCCCGTTTTCGTCCATTGACCAGTAATCCCTACCTGTATGCGAATTAATTAATACAGGCTTGAGAGATGATGCCAGTCCCAACTCCTCTTTAAAGGTCGAACAATACTCCTTGAACTGGCCATCGGCACGATACTGGTGAATGATTAGCTCCAGCTCCAGTTCTTCAAGCAACCTTTTTAATAGCTCTCTTTCTTCAGCCTCAAGAGGAGCAAAAACCTCTACACCGTCAAATCCAGCTTCTTTAATTTTATGTAGCATGCCTTCCATGCCCAGGTGGTCAAGTCCCCACCATGCGCAAAAATATTTGATATCCATTTTCTCTTCTGGTATTTAAATATTCTTATTACCTGGAATATATCAGTGGGTTTTGACGATCATCATTCAAGGGGTCCCCCACTTTTAGTTTTGCCACCTGTTCATCAGACAGAATATTCTTCTGTCCGTTGAATACACTCCCGTCAGGCATATAAGCGCAGGTCATGGCCCTGCGAAACCCCGGAGTCATATTGGCGTGGGCACCATGGATACATAAACCGTTGTGAAAAGAGCAACTTCCTGCTTTCATCACAGCAGGAATGGACTGAGATTGCTTGAATTGGGGGTAGAAATCAAACACAGCATCCATATTTTTTGTAATTCCGGGATTTTCGAATGTGGTTTTCTTGTGAGAACCGGGAATAAAAAACAAACAGCCATTTTCCAGGGTTGCATCATCCAGTGCAACCCAGATGGAGAGCGCTTCCCGGTGATCAAAGGACCAGAAAGGAGTATCCAGATGCCATGCGGTAGGGTTGGCCCAGGGCCGTTTAATAAGCGTCTGGTCATGCCATATCCTGATGCCATCCTGGCGGGAAAGTTGGGCGGCCATTTGACCGATTCGTTCATCCCACATGATATTTTTCATTCGTTCATTGGTTTGCCAGAGATTTAACAGTTGATCAAATACTTTTCCATAATAATCTGCATCCTCATTGATACCGTCATCTTCACCAATTTTGACATCCTTGTCTGGAAATTTTCGACCCTCCCTTTCCTGAATAGCCTCTGCAACAGCTTCACGCCAATCATCAAGTTCATTAGAGGAGAGAAAATCTTCGATAATGACAAATCCATTCTTCTGATAAGAGTCGATCTGACCTTCAGTTATTTGATTCTTCATGAAATCTTGTTAAAAATGAATACTAATAAAGTCAGGGATTGACGCTGTGCCGATCCGCTTATATAACAGTGATGGTACTGTTTTTGTTAAAATTCTTTTGGTTTATTATAAAAGTAGTATTCGCTTATTTAGAATGATTCTAGATCAGGAATATAAAAAGTCCTCCCCTTGTCTGATTGGAGGATATTTCTGAAATTTGCTATCGCATTTCCTTTCATTCTTGTGTTAACCGGAATTTTCATTCCGTTGACACTTTAGAATTATTCGTTAGACTTAACCCACATGTGATAGTTGATTGGTAAAGAGTATTACTAATTCAACGCAGATGTAAGTAATGAGTATAAATGCAACATATCATGCAGAACAAACGGTTAAAACTTAGCGCTTTTCTCTTATTAGGAGTAGGGCTGCTGGGGTTGCAAGCCCAGGTGATGTTTATCTTGGACAATGAGGGTGTAGAAAGCTCCTTCACCCTGATTGATATCACGAAGGTGGATTTTTCATCGGGTAATATCAAGGTGGCAACTATTGATGGGCATTCCAATAGTTACACGCTTTCCGATCTTCGCAGCCTGAACTTCAATAAAATAATTTCCGGGATTCAAACCCTACGTCCAGCGCAAGCTACCGGAAGTATCAACCTCTTTCCTAACCCCGTAATTGATGTGATGAACATACAATCCACATCCACCATAGAATCCATTGATGTTATTGAAATTATTTCAATGGAAGGGAGAATAGTCTTCAGCCAGGTAGTCGATCCAAATAGCAATGTGTATCAGATTAATATATCGGAGCTGACCAAAGGAATATATGTTTGCAAGCTGTCCAACGGAATAGCTGTTGAAACCATCAGATTTGTTAAGCAATAGAGAAAGCCACACCATGAGAAGAATAGTTTTATCAATAATAGCGACGGTTATATCAATAGTGACAATTTCTGCTCAGAATGACACCATGTATATCATGAAGTCAGGCAATATCATAGGGAAATTCAATACTTCAGAGATTGATAGTATTGTTTTCTACCCTCCTGATGCTGTAGAGGGTACGCTCTCCGATTTTGACGGAAATATCTACAGAACTGTAACCATTGGTACGCAGACCTGGATGGCGGAGAACCTGAAGACTACTCATTATGCAGACGGTACTGCTATACCCAGCATTTCAGGCGATGCTAATTGGGCTGAAGTTAGTGTTTCGGACCGGGCATATTGCTGGTATGACGATGATAGTATAACAAATGCGAGCATTTATGGAGCATTATACACATGGCCGGCAGCCATGAAAGGAAGTGCAGGGAGTGATGCAGATCCAAGTGGAATACAAGGTGTATGTCCTGACGGTTGGCATTTGCCAAGCGATTCTGAATGGTCGACCTTGAGACACTACTTGATAACACACGGATTTAATTATGATGGCACATTAACCGGAGATAAAATTGGCAAATCCCTTGCAGCTCCTACCGAATGGCGTTTTTCATCCGGTACTGGCACAGTAGGGAATCCTGATTACCCCGCATACCAAAACAGATCAGGTTTCTCGGCGCTACCCGGGGGATATCGTGATGAATGGGGTGCTTTTTTCTATATAGGAAATGAAGGTTTCTGGTGGTCTACCACTGAGTACAGCCCTTTAAACGCTTGGTTCCGATCCCTGGCTTTCTACAGCCTCGATCTGTACCGGCTCCCGCCTGCCTGTTTCTATAAGGATCTTGGTTTTTCTGTTCGTTGTATGAAGAACTAGGTGAAATGTCCTTTCGTGTCTCTTAAAGAACCAGCAGCATCTTCCTGGTATATGTCTGGCCATTTGCTGACAATCTAATGAAATAGAAACCACTGGTCAATTCTGACTGGTCCATTGCCTTCCATTCCACCTCATATAACCCGGCTGACTGCATTTCATTAATCAGGTTAGCTGTTTTTTTACCAAAAATATCAAATACTTCCAACCTGACATTTGTGGTTTTCTGAAGGGAATAGCTGATGGTTGTAGTATGATGAAAAGGATTTGGATAATTCTGAAGCAATTCAGAATCTGCAGAATGCGGGGAGGTTTTAATACCCACAGTAGTATCTAAAGCTATATTCATTTCAGCGATCTGGCAATAATAATTTCCATATGAATCGGCATTCAGTTTTGTGGCATATAATCTGAAGTACTGGTCCGAAACAATACTTTCAAATCTAAAGATCTGGGTTGTTGTATCTGCACACTTGTAATCTGTTTGGAGTGTCTTTGGGATATCTGTCCAGCTGAGGCCATCTGAACTGTGCTGAAAGATAAAGTCTGCCGGGAAACACATGGCAGCACCAGATACCGATCGTGGAGTTAGTTCAACAACGGATATATCCTTGATTTCACTCTGTTTCAGATAGATCCATTCGGTATGGTTGCCGGAACCTGCATGCCCGGCCGATGACCAGAAGGTGAGCGGATCCTTATCCACAGCCATTAAGGCTCCCAAAACCTGAAGAGCTTCCGATGAAGCCACCACACTCTGATCCGGTTCCGTTTCAGATTGAAATAACTGCATGTAGACATCAAAATCCAGAAATGAAGGAGTGCCAAAGCCGTACCATAACTGGTAGGTTTCCGGGCCGGTCCAAACTACATGAGGGGTTGTGGTAGTCATATCTTCGTACTGCTGTATGGGATTATGACCACTCTCCATCCAGTTTACCCCATCTGCGGAATACATCTTGCGCGTATTGAAATTCCCATCTCCACCGGAGGTGGCCGAGGAACCATTGTAATACATCCACCAGGTTCCATCAGGAGACCTGGATACATCCGGATTGGCCCTGAGTCCGCCCGAGGGGGTAACCGCAATGGTGCTGCTTTTTTCAAAATTTAATCCACTGTTGGTCAACGTGGTGCGGAAAATTTTGCCGTCAGGATGATTGTTATGAAAGTAGAGGTATATTTCACTGGCTACTGAATCTACGCAAAATGCAGAAGGGGCCCATGCGCCATCCATATCGATGCCATTGTCGGCTCCTATCAGCACTCCGTTATGGGTCCATGAGAGGCCATCCAAACTTGTTGACATTGCGATGTAGTTGGTAGGGTCGCCCAAACCACTGGGGTAATAGGTATAATACATCTGGTAGTAGTACCTGGAATTCGTAGCATCCCATAACCTGACCACGGAGGGGTCATTGACCTGCACGTTTTCGATGGTAAATGCCAATACAGGCGTGCTCCATGTGTAGCCGCTATCTTCCGAAAATGAATAGAACATACGGTCCCACGGCAGATCGGATTCGGTCATCCAGCCGGCAAACCACTGTTTCCAGATGGTATCTTCTCGTACAATGGTGGTTGCGTATATATCATAGCCTTTAAAAACCTCGAGGGCGGGAGAGACAGGTTGATCTGCCCGGACAATTACAGCAGGGATCAGTATACAGAAAACAAGTGTTGTGGTTATAATTCTCATGAGGTCTCTATTATCCATATTCAGACAGGAAAAATACGCCATTAGTGCATAAAAACCAATGAACAAAATGAGTGTTGATTTGTGCTAATTGATATTATGGAATGGTTTTTCCCTGGTTATCTTTTATCTTCTTTATGTACTCTCTGGGAGTGAGCCCTTTTTCCTTTTTGAACATGGTAGAGAAATAAGAAGCATTCCGGAAACCTGTCAGGTCACTGACTTCAGAAACGGTATAGCGGAACTCATGGAGCAATTCCACAGATTTATTGAGCCTGTACTTTGCTATATATACATTGGGAGAGGTATTGGTAATTGCGGTAAACTTCTTGTAGAAGCTGGAGCGCCCCATATTCATCTTTTCGGATAACATATCTACAGAGAGATCTACATTGGAAACCTCTTTTTCAAGCAGGGAGTTGAATCTTGAAAGAAACTGTATAACCTCTTGGTTCGCTTCGGTTTCAGTTAGTTCAGGGGTCATTCCCTTCAGATAGGTGTTATGAATTTTATCCCTGATGCGAATCTGACTGTCGATTACAGTCAACAGGTAGTCCAGGTTGAAAGGTTTTGGTATATAAAGATCAGCTCCTCTGCTTAGCCCCTCTATCTGGTCCGATATTTCACTTTTTGCCGAGAGCAGAATGACGATCACATGACTCAATACTTCATCCTGTTTTATCTCATCACAGAGCTCAATACCATTCATGCCAGGCATCATGACGTCGCTGATCACCAGATCTGGTTTTTCCTTCGTGATTACTTCAAGTCCTGATTTTCCATCATGTGCATAACAAACGGAATAGAGGTGTGAAAGTGTCTCTACCAGTAATTTACACAACTCTATATCATCTTCAATAATGGCAATCTTATATTTGGGTATTTGTTCTAATTTTTCGATGCCTTGTTTCCCTGCCTGAATGGGAATTTCTGACTCAATCAATGGTTGTTCTGAATCTTTCACAGAACGTATCAACATCTGCTCTTCAGTATAGAGATCTTTGTCGAGGGGCAGGATAATACTGAAATCAGAACCCTGTTTATAGGTACTCTCCACCCTGATATCGCCTTTATGTACGATCACCAGACGCTTCACGAAATTCAACCCGATACCTGAATTAGAGTAATCAGCTTCCTTGGTGGTTTTACCGGTTTTGGAATAACGTTTAAAAACTGTTTCCAAATCCTTTTTCTTAATTCCCCTACCATTATCCCTGATGGTGATCTCAAGGTATCCTGATTCTGACAATGGGAAAGGTCTCTTCCTGAGTTTATTATAAAGCCCCAGGGCTTCTTCCTTGGATCGAATTTTTCCCTTCACATTGATCCGTCCTCCTTCGGGGGTGTATTTTATAGCATTGGAAATAAGATTAGATAGTATCTTTTCTACCTTGTCGGCATCACAAAGTAGTTCACCGACCGAAGCTGAATACCCATTGACCAGTGTAATCTTTTTAACGTGCGCATAGTTGGAAAGTGCCTTGCAGGTCTGTTCAATGATTTTATCGATTCTCTCCTGACGGATGGAGAGACTTAGTGTATCACTTTCAAGTTCACGGAAGGTGAGGAGCTGGTTAATTAACCTGATCAGTCGATCCACATTCAGGTTCAAACTGTTAAAAAGCTCTTTGGCGTATCCTTCGAATTCAACATTTTTAGATATAAGTGATGTGACCCCGTTGATCACAGAGAGAGGAGTTCTGAACTCATGAGAAATATTGGTAAAAAATCGAAGCTTCATTTCATTGATCTCGCGTTCACGGGCACGTTCCCGAAGTCCCACTTCTAAATTCGACTTAATAACCTGATTACGAAAGCGCAATGCGAATATCAGAAATACGATGGATATAAATGCCAGGAAATAAACTGTATATGCCCACCATGTTTTCCAGGGTGCAGGCTTTATTGTAATTTTTAGAGATGAGGGGTCGGACCACTCACCTGAGCTTCTTCTGGCTTTTACCAAAAGGGTATAATTGCTTGGGGGCAGGTTGGAATAGTTAACGTTTTGAGATTTGTCTGGGAGTTGCCATCGTGTGTCCCAACCTTCCAGCATATGGGCATAATAAATCTGGTCATGGGCATAAAAATCTATGGCTGAATAGTCGATGGAAAAATTTGTCACCCGATGCGTAAATACAAGTTCATCCGAATAGGGTAGTGTTTTACTCAAAATTCCGGATTTATCTCCAACCTCTACCCCGGAATCATTTACGATTAACTCTTGAAAAAAGGTGTTTTTAATAAACTTCTCATTCAGTTTTACCTTCAGGGGATCGAAGTATGAGAGGCCGTTATTTCCCCCAAAATAGATAATGCCATTGGAGTCTGAAAATGAAGAACGGCGGTGAAACTGGTAGTTGCCGATCCCTTCATGGGAGGAAAAGTTATTAAATTGTCCTGGTGCATACATACAGGAGATACCATCTGAAGTGCTGAGCCACATTCTTCCCATTTCATCAAGTTCTATGGCTGTCACATCATTGCCTGGCAAACCATCCTGAACCGTATAATTTATACACTCAAGCGTGTTTAAATTCACCCTGATTAATCCCCATGAGAGTGTACCAACCCACAGAATTGAATCAGATTCTTGCTTCATACAAACGGCTCCCTGCCAGAAGAAACGCTTTCCGTCATGTTGTAAATTTAAGTGCTCGGTGTTCCCCGAATCCCAGTCGTGAGTATATAAACCAGTATACTCTGAACAGAGTATGGAAACATGATTGGAATGCAATATTTGATTTCCTCCTACTATATTTTTCAATGCGTGATTAATGAGTTGTCCATCAATAGAGTATATAAAAATTCCCATATTTGTCACCAGGTATACCAGGCCATCCTTTTCCGAAATATGTTGAATATGTTTTAGATTCAGATACTCCTCAGGGGTAATGATTTCCTGTTTTTTCTGATCAAAAATGACAAGTTTATCATATCCTGCGATCCACATTTTTTCATCGGAATCTAAATAAAGGTTCATGACATTGTCAATACTCATTGACCTTAGTTTCTCATTCAAAAACGCATTGATATTTTCCTTTCCTCCAAGGACACCCTGCGTTCGTGTCCCTAAAACCAAATCGTTGGTATAGTCGTTCCAGGCAATGGTATTAATAAATTCGTCATGGGTCAATCTGTTCAGTCGCTTATCAAAATTGAATGCATTGGGCTTTTTGTAAAATACCTCAATGCCTTTGTCAAATGTCCCTGCCCATAAGTTACCATCTCTGTCTTTAAACAATGTTTTCAACAAATCAGAACTCAGGCCCGCCTCCTCTTTTCCTGTCTTTTCTAATGTTCCATTGTTTAAATCATAGACATGCAGCCCTTTCTCCAATGAGCATATTAGAACGCTGTTTTCATCCCATCTCTCTATGGAGAGGAAAAAGGAGAGTAAAGAGGACTCCTTAAACTCACTCAATAGTCTGTTATTATCGCAATATACCTCTCCGTCAGGTGATACCGCCATAATTCTTAATCCAGACTCGGAAGATAGAAACAGCTTGTTGTCAATAATTTTATGAAAGGCGGCCTGAATGGGGACGATGTCCCTGAGGTTGCTCTTTGTAAATTCTATGGAGTTAAAATCATACCTGAATAAGTTCTGGTAATCTTCTGAAATGGCCCATAAAAAGCGGTCATCACTGCGAATGAAGATGGAGGCATTGATCTGATTGGCGAAATCGGCCTTTTTTAGCCTTTTCTCGAAGAAATTATACTCAAATATGGAGTTCTCCTTTATGAAAAAAGCCCTGTTCCCAATGGCCATCATATCAGATACTGGCATACCTTTTGATAGGGAATGCCACTCTCCTTTTTTAAGATTATACGCAGCTGCACCGAGCCGGGTATTTACAAATATGTGGTTGTTACAATGAAACGTCGATTCAATAAAATCGTAGGGAATACCTGGTGTCTCTCCATTCGGTGAGAAAAAAAAGTGCTTGAATGTGGAGCCATCAAAACGGTTAAGACCACGAGCAGTGCCAATCCAAATATATCCCAGGCTATCCTGGCAAATTGATGAAATATTGTGATTGGAGAGCCCCTGCTCTATGGCGATATTCTCAAAAGTAGGATTGAATGGTATCTGGCCAATTTTACTTCCCTCATCTGCTGCAGATGCAAAGGTGGGTAGTAACAAATAAATAGCAGATAGAATGAGATACTTCCCGATCACAACAATTTGAATTGCAATTAGATTCAGGAGTCTAAATTACAATAAACTATTCAGACTGTTGACAGCTTCAAAAATTGCATCGATTTTATCATCTGCTACTTTATCATCTATATTGATGCAACACACCCCAGTAAGTAAGGGATTATCTGAGTCGGCAACCAGTTTTCTTATGGTTTTATGAATTTCCTTCGGGGACATATTAATGAGTTCCACGGGACTTAATCGCAGGTTGAAAAAGGTGGTGGCAGAAGCTTTCGCAAGTGGACAACGTTACCTCCCCAGCCAAGGTCGAGGAAATCCAGTTTGGGAAGTCTGGCAAATGATTCTGCATATCTGTGGGGGTCCACACCGCAGTAATGGATCCCGAAAAACTCCTTTGTTTTGCTCCATGTGGCATCGATGGACATAAGGAACTGCTCGTAATCTTCGCTGGAAATCATGGTGTGAGAGCATTCGGAATGAAGGAAGACCGGTTTCGGCAGATGTCTTACACTTCTTGTTACCGAGATGGATGTTGTTCCGGTTTGAGCTGCTACAAAACCTGTGAATTTTTCAATCACACTCGCAATGCAGTTAAAATAGTCTTTCACCTCATCAGGAGTCAACAGCATATCCATCATAATCTGGTCTCCGCGTAGATCCATGGCTATATTCAGTACGCCTCCCCAGTTCACATCGCCAGTGAGATACCCATATTTAGACCTCAGGCTCTCTGTAAGATTCAAAAAGTCTTTGTATACCTTCGAGTTAAAGGCAGCCTCCACGTCAATTTTCACATGCTCCTTATTTGCAGCAATTACAGCCGGAGGATGATTCTCCGTATATTTTACTTCGCATCCCAGCATCTCCGACAACATAAAACCAGCAGCCAGGTGCACAGCCCCGATTTCGGGTCTTGCATTGTCCTTGTGGGCTCCAAGTCCATATTTCCCCCAACGTTCGTACAGTTCCTTTTCCATTCTCTGCTCACTTTCCACTCTTTTTAAAGGATGGAAAAAGAAATCACGGTCGAAGGTAATGCCGGTGTGCTTAAACCACCATTCGGGTGCTAAAACAATATCAGCGGGTATGGTTATATTTTCTCTCATCAATTTCTGCCTGAAATACTTTAGTAACTATGCCAATACCCTGGTATCACCACTTCCATTTTCGAGGTTGATATCCATATTTGGTTTGTTCTCCTGCCAGGCTCCAGCCGTAAAATCGGGTATCTTGATTGAATTTGAATTATTACGCACCGACCATTCCGATAATTCAACTACCGAACTAAACGCTGCTGCATCATATACATCCTTAGCCACCACATGTTCCAGTAGACACTCTTGCCAAAGTTATTCCCCATCTTACTGGTGTTGTAAGCACCATCTCCATGCACAATTTCGCCAAAGAATCCTTGTTTGGCCATATTCAGTGTGGTGATGTGGAAAGGCATAAAGGAGTAATTCTCCATCATCATACAATGCTTCTTTGTTTTCTCCGAAGTTTCAACGATGTCCCAGCACTCCTGGATAGTCACTGCAGCCGGAACTTCAGTGATCACATGCTTCCCCTGCTCCATGGCATACACCGCCATTTTTGCATGCATATAGGTAGGGGTGGTGATAAGTACCAGATCCAGATCCTTTCGTTCACAGAGCTTTTTCCACTCCTCTTCGGAGCCATGGTAATATTCCGGATTTTGATCCGTATTCTCCAGGTTCTTCTTAATTCGTTCGAATCTGCTATTTTTAGAAAATCTCTTCTATTGTTTTTCATTTCTATGGATTTTTATTTATCAGCTATTTTTAGTTGAACTGGTCCAACCAATCCAGATTTAACAGGACCTAAATTCATTGCCGTCCTAGGAATGGAATAATGGGGTGCAAGTGTATTTGCAACCCGTATTTCAATCTCATTTTCACCCGATTGAACGAGTCCTGACAAATCAAATTTGTACGGTTCAGCCACACATTTCCCAGCCGAGTTTCCATTAACAAAAACTTCAGCGGCCACATACACTTCGCCGAGGTCTATTTCAACTTTCTGTTGCGATTCTTTTTTATCCAGCTTTATTTTCTGCTTGTAAATACCAATACCGGAATATGTTGGAAGTGCATAATCTTGCCAAAAACCTTGCTGGATAATACCACCTTCTAACTTTAATTTAATTGGTTGATCAAATGCTGCACCAGCATATTTTCCCAGTTCCATTTCTAAACGTATAGCTACTTTGGATACACCCGTGGGAGGATTCTTTACTCTTGCCACTCCATCATGAATAGCAACTTCTGTCCCGTTAATCCACGTCAATTGACTGAAAATTTATTTGAGAGGTACCAGTATTTTCGATTTGTGCAGCAGCTTTCTCAAACCAACCATATTGCCCATATCCAAGCTGATCGTACAACCAAAGTCGCATACCCAACCTTTCGCATTCTTTATGCACATAGGCTATTGTTTCCCACCACTCCTTACTGAACGACTCGGGATAGCTTCTGGCAGGAGAACGTTGTATTGGGCAAACCGCTTTTACCCCCTTTGCAGACAACTTTTCAAGTTGCCAGGTCACTCTTTCTTTATCTAAGGAATCTGCCTCCCACCACCAAAGTGGTACTTCTCCCCAATAGGAATAATCAGGATTTACAAACTTATTCTGCAACTCGGTATAAGTAAGGTTCTCAGACTGTGCATTTGTATCAATAAATGACACAATAAATACAGATACAAGTAAGACTAAAACATAAGATTTAATTGTACGCTTTTTCATAATTCCTCAATTTTCACTATCGGTTTTATCTCTTTAATAAATATTTTCAGAATAAGCCAGTTTACCAGGTAAACAGATGCAGCGATCATAAACATAAGGAAATAACTACCGGTTGTTTCCAGCAGCAGGCCGACAAAAGATGCCGACAATGCACCGCCAATTGCTCCGGTGAAACCACTTAGTCCAATCATTGAGGCTACAGCATTCTTAGGATAGATATCGGAAACAATGGTAAATATATTGGCCGCCCAGCCCTGATGCCCTGCAGCGGC
>Ga0164315_10003723_pt1 | contig 11849 bp, 8 predicted proteins | sample GuaBasSedimGuay6_FD_113737 | JGI IMG/M metagenome (GOLD analysis project Ga0164315, IMG submission 113737) | Subseafloor sediment microbial communities from Guaymas Basin, Gulf of California, Mexico - Guay6, Core 4569-2, 0-3 cm | ecosystem: Environmental > Aquatic > Marine > Hydrothermal vents >... | reverse complement strand
GCGTCGACCGCGCCGGCAAAGGCGGCATCGGAGGTTCCAAGATCGAGCTTAACGCCTTCCATCCCCGCTTTCTTGAGGTGATGACGGGCCTTGTCCGGGTCGTAAGTGCGTTGTGGCAGGTCGCCGGCATGGTAGGGGTTAGCCGTGGATATCGGGTGATCGTTGCCCTTGGCGCCATGGCCGAGCAGAATTTTCTTCACCATTTGCTCGCGATCAACTGACAGTTTGACCGCCATGCGCAGGTCGTAGTTGTCAAAAGGCGCGACGTCGACGCGCATCGGCATGGTGTAGTGCAAGGTTCCGGTGGTCTCCAGGATTCGCAGGCTGGGTACCCGTTGCAGCAGATGCACGGTCTTGGGATCGACACGGGCAATGGTGTGAACTTCTTCGTTCATGATTGCATTTTGACGTGCGGTCGTATCAACCAGTGCAATCATTTCCACTTCATCGAAATGTGCACGACCGGCTTTCCAGTAATTGGGGTTGCGCTTGAAGGTGGCGCGTACGCCGGGCTCATACTTTTCGATAATGTAACCACCGGTGCCGAATCCTGCCTGCCAGTCCATCTTACCGTCAAAATTCGGCAGGATGGGCATGTGGTAATCGCTGAGTATGTAAGGTAAATCGGCGTTGCCTGCATTGAGTTCGATGGTAACCTCGTATTTACCGGTCTTCTTCAGGCCTACCACCGGGTCCAGCAGAGCTTTGCTTGCCGACTTGCTGTCTTCTCCCCGATGGTGATTAAGTGACGCGATGACATCATCGGCGGTCATGGTTTTGCCATTGTGGAACTCGACGCCCTGGCGCAGTTTGATGACCCAGGTCTTGGCGTCGGCGCTGGCTTCATAGCTTTCCGCGAGTTCGGGAATCAGCTGGCCGGTGTTGTCGACTTCAAACAACTGGTTTGCGTAGGTGTAAACCAGAACCGTCGAGAATCCGTTTTCATGAGTACCTGGATCGAGTGTGTCAGTTGTCGAACCGTGCGGGTTACCCTGTATAAAGCGGCCGCCCCTCTTCGGCGTTGCCGCATGTACAGATTGTGAAAGCAGGGATGTCGCGAAAGGCGCTGCCAGGCCCAGCGCGCCGGCACGCTTGATGAATTCACGTCGGTCGAGCTTGCCTTCTTTTGCCGCTTTTTCGAGATCTTTGATGTCCACCATTATAAAACTCCTCAGGTAATTTATTGGTTGTGTATCGATATTATTGTTTGCAGTATGCCAATTTTAGATTAATAAAAATTCACTGGCACAGTTTGCAATGCAATCGATTTAACCTGAAACAGCCGGAGATATCAATCTGAAAATAGGTATAACAGGTATTGTCGATGGTTATACGGTTAAGGCTTCAACAAATTAAGACAGCTGTGCATTGTAGTGATCAAATTACTCGAAGAGTGAGTGGGAATCACTGTTATTGTCATAATTCGGGTTTTTGTCAACAATTAACCTTTCGATCAACACTCATCGACAACTACCGGATACACAAGAGTTGATTGCCACATTTGTATCCGCTAACGGGGTTGTTGACGACTGTAATGACTCAACCCGGGAAATACTGCATGGATTTCCAACTCACTGAAGAACAGAACCTGTTTTCCGACTCGGTACGCCGCTTTGCTGAAAAAGAGCTCGCGCAAGATGCAGTCACGCGGGCGCACAGCGACGGCTTTCCCTGGGATGTAGCGGAGATGATGGCGGACATGGGCCTGCTTGGAATCACCATCCCCGAAAAAGATGGCGGGCTCGGTGGCAGCTTGCTCGATGCCATCATTGCAATTCAGGAAATCGCCCTGGTCTGTCCGCGCAGTGCCGACGTGGTTCAGGCGGGCAACTTTGGCGCGCTGCGTACCTTTGCCCAGTATGCGAGCGCGCAGCAGAAATCGAGATTCCTGCCCGACCTGTTGGCAGGCAAGGCGGTGATGTCGGTCGCGATGACGGAACCGGATGCGGGATCGGCGGTGACTGAACTGAAGACCAGGGCGGTGCCCGACGGCGATGGATTTCGTATTACCGGATCAAAAATATTCACCACTCATAGTTCGGAAGCAAACTTGTTTCTGGTTTATGTCCGCTTCGGGCCCGGCACCGCCGGCATCGGTTCCGTGCTGGTGGAGCGGGGCAGCGAAGGTTTTCAGATCGGTACACCTTCACGCTTCATGAACGGGGAGACCTGGAGTCAACTGTATTTCGATAACTGCCATGTGGGCCCCGAGAATATTTTGCTCCCCGAAGGGGGATTCAAGAAGCAAATCGCGGGATTCAACGTCGAGCGTCTCGGTAATTCCGCGCGCGCGCTCGCGGTCGGCCGATGCGCGTTTAACATTGCCCGGGAACATGCATTGACGCGCAAGCAGTTCGGTCGCCCGCTGTGCGAGTTCCAGGGTCTGCAGTGGAAGTTCGCCGACGTGGCGGTTCGTCTCGAGGCGGCACAGTTACTGCTTTACCGGGCCGCCGTGAATGCCGGGTCCGGTCTTCCCGACGGTTACCAAACCGCCGTGGCCAAACTGGCCTGCAACCAGGCCGGGTTTGACGCCGCCAACGAGGCGGTGCAGATTCTCGGCGGGCTCGGTTTTAGCGAAGAATGCCTGGCGGAGTATTGTCTTCGCCGCACCCGGGGCTGGATGATTGCGGGCGGGTCGGTGGAAATTCTCAAAAACCGGATCGCCGAGGCGATTTTTGAACGCCGTTTCGACCAACGGCCGCCGCGATAACCGGCCACCGCGATAATCAGTGAGATACGAAGGCCGGAGCAGAATCGACAGCATGACAAATTCCCCATCACCTGAGCGGACTTTGATGGAGGTACTGCTCCGGCCGAAAACTGTCGCCTTGATCGGCGCCTCAAACGATGCCGGCAAGGTATCTGGACGGCCGCTTGCCTTTCTCAAGGCCAACAATACCGGCGCCCGGATTTTTCCGGTGAATCCAAACCGCTCCGAAGTCCAGGGCGTGCCGGCTTTCGCGTCATTATCCGAAATCCCCGAGCGTATCGAGCATGCCTATATCCTGTTGAGTAGTGATGCGGCGGTAGACGCGGTCGCCGAGTGTGCCGCGGCGGGCGTGCGCGTGGTGACGGTACTGGCGGACGGTTTTGCCGAAGCGGGTGTTAAAGGGCAGGCCCGGCAGAAGCGCTTGCTGGAAATTGCGAACACTTCCGGTATCCGCGTCGTTGGTCCCAACAGTATGGGGGTTGCCAATCCGGGCAATGGCTTTATCTGTACCACGAACGCCGCCTTTGCTAACGACGATCTGGCTCCCGGACGTTATGGTGTGCTCTCACAGAGCGGCAGCATTATCGGCACCCTGTTATCTCGCGGGGCCGTGCGAGGCGTGTTTTACTCTTTCTTCGTTTCTCTCGGCAACGAGGCCGACCTGGATCTGGGTGAAATCGGCCAGGTCCTTGTCGATGATGAAAATACCGACGCTTTCGTGCTGTTTATGGAGACCATCCGTAACCCGGAAGCGATTGCGGCATTCGCAAAAGCGGCGCACGAGCGTGGCAAACCCATCATCGTTTACAAGCTTGGCCGATCGGCTTTAAGCGAGGAGCTCGCAGTTTCCCATACCGGCGCTATCGTCGGCTCGGACGCGGCGGCCGACTGCTTCTTCCGTCATCACGGGATCCAGCGGGTCGACCTGTTCGAAACCCTGTTCGAATTGCCGGGTTTGTTAATTTCATCCATGAGCGCCATGGCGGAGCGTCCGAAATCGGCGACCGTCGTGACCACTACGGGCGGCGGCGGCGCTATGATTGTCGACCGCCTGGGCGCACTCGGGATCGACGTGGTCGGCGTCAGTGAACAGGCGCGTGCGAAGGTATCCGGGGACGGGATCGACCTGACCGATTCACGACTCGTCGATGTGACCCTTGCCGGTACCAACTACGACACCATGAAAACCGTCCTCAAAGCGCTGATCGAAGACCCGGCCAGCGGAATTATCGTGGTCGCGGTTGGTTCATCGGCCCAGTTCTTCCCGGAGTTGGCCGTGCATCCCATCGTCGATGCAGTCAAGGAGATTGGCCCAGGGGGCGCACCGGTGATCGGGTTTCCAGTGCCCGATGCACCTGAAGCGATCCGGCTACTTTCACGCGAAGGTATCGCGGCGGCGCGCACCGCGGAATCCTGTGCGGAAGCGGTAGCGCGTTGCCTGCACCAGGCCCATCCGGTGTCTACGCCGAAGTTCGAACCGGTCGCCGGGCTCAGCCAGGCACTTGGCGAACACAACCGGGCAGTACTCAATGAAGTGGATGCTGGCCGGATTATCGAAGCGCTGGGCGTCGTCAGGCCGACGCAACTGGTGCTGGACAAGAGTGAAGCACTGCCGCGGGATATTGGCCTCAACTTTCCCGTCGTCGCCAAGATTATTGCCGACGATCTGCCTCATAAAACCGAAGCGGGCGCCGTTACGCTGAATATTTGCGATCGAATTTCGCTGCAAGCGGCGATCGGGGGGATGCTCGAATCTGTCGCCCGGAGTGCGCCGGACGCTAACATCGAGGGCATTTTGCTGCAGGAAATGGTGGCAGGAAGGGCAGAGGTTATGCTCGGGGTAACTCGCGATCCAGCTGTAGGGGCTACCATTACGCTCGCGGCGGGCGGTACCCTGGCGGAGATTTATGCGGATTTTTCCATGCGCCTGGCCCCGGTAGATGTCGAGCAGGCGCGTAATATGATTGACGAGGTTAGGGGCCTGGCGATCGTTCGCGGGTATCGAAATCTCCCCAGGGGTGATACCGAAGCCCTGGCCGAGACCATTTCCAGCTTCTCTCGAATTGCCCTCGAGACAGCTGTGCAGGAAGCCGAAATCAATCCACTCATCATTGGCGCCGAGGGTGAGGGTTGCTTTGCCGTCGATGGATTGATCCGTCTCGGGGATCCGCTGTCGAAGCAAGCGCCCCCAGGCTGATGGAGTCAAAAACCCTGGTGCGGCATGATGCCGTGAACGCTGTGGCTGTGCTGACGATCGATAATCCTCCAGTGAATGCGCTCGGGCGCGAGGTGCGAGAAGCATTGCTCAGAGCCGTTGAAGCGGCGGCAGATGACCCTGATACCGAGGCCATCGTTATCATCGGCGCCAACGACGTGTTTATTGCCGGCGCCGATGTGCGGGAATTCGAAGGACCACCGCTGGAGCCGCAGTTCCCCGAACTGATAAACGCCATGGAACGGGTTTCAAAACCGGTCGTGGCCGCTATTGCCGGAGTCGCCCTCGGCGGTGGCCTCGAAGTCGCCCTCGGTTGCCACTACCGCATCGCCGACAGCAAGGCGAAAATGGGGCTGCCGGAAGTGACCCTCGGCATTATGCCCGGCGCCGGCGGTACGGTCCGCTTGCCACGCCTTGTCGGAACCGAAGCGGCGATCGACCTTGCTACGACCGGACGACGGATCGGCGCAACTGAAGCACTGTCGATGGGTCTTGTCGATGCCGTGGTCGACGGTAATTTGCTTTCGCACGCCTGCAAATTCGCTCGGGAACACCTGGAGCAGGGGCCGCGTCGCCTGAGTGAGGCCGATGTTGCGTCTATTCCGGACGAACACTTCTTTCAGCGCCAGAGCGCAAAATTAGAGAAATCGTTCCGCGGCCAGACCAGCCCCATGGTCGCGCTGGAAACCTGTCGCGCGGGGCTTGCGCTCGATTTTGATCAGGCGCTCGCAAATGAACGGCGTGTTTTCCTCGAACTGCGCCATACGCAACAGGCAAAAGCCCTGCGTCACGTGTTCTTCGCCGAGCGCCGGGCGTGGCAGGTTCCTGAAATCAGGGACGTCGCGCCCGATCCGGTCAATTGCGTGGCCGTAATTGGCGGCGGCAGCATGGGTTCTGACATTACCACGCGGTTATTACTGGCAGATTACGAAGTGTTGCTGGTCGAACTTGATGATGAGAATCGCAGAGCAGCTGCGGATCGGATAGCCACCAACCTCGATGGTGCCGTTAAACGCGGCAAGCTGGACATGATCATCAGGGAGCGATTGATCGGTAATCTGGATATCCGGGAAGATGTTACCGGCATTGCCGGCTGTGACCTGGTTATCGAGGCCGTGTACGAGGACATGCAGGTGAAGACAGGGGTTTTCGAATCACTCGATCGCGTTATCAAGCCGGGCACGACCCTGGCGACCAATACGTCGTACCTGGACTTGAATGCTCTCGCCGCCGTGACCGGGAATCCGGCCAATGTGCTCGGGCTGCATTTTTTCTCTCCGGCTCATATCATGCGCCTGTTGGAAATCGTCGAGGGACAACAGACTTCCGCGCTTACCCTGGCGCGCGGCTTCGATCTCGCGAGGCGGCTGAATATGGTCGCGGTGTGCGCAGGCGTTTGTGAAGGCTTTATCGGCAACCGCATTCTCGAAAAGACCCGTCAAGCTGCATTTTCCCTGCTCGCTAACGGGGTCATGCCATGGGATATCGATACGGCTATGGAGTCTTTCGGCATGGCGATGGGACCATTCCGGGTCATGGATCTGGCGGGGCTGGATATCGCCTGGGCACGCCGCAAAGCCGCGGCGCAAAACCTCGGCCCGGATGAGTACCACGCCCGCATAGCAGACCGGCTTTGTGAACGTGGTTGGTTTGGGCGAAAATCCGGCCGTGGCTGGTACCGCTATGATGGCGCCGAATCACGCGGCAGTCCCGATCCCGAGGTGGAAACCATAGTGCTCGATTATGCCCGGGAAAAAGGTGTCCCGCTTCGCAAATACTCCGCTCACGAGATCCAGCAACGTCTCGTGTTACCGATGATCAACGAAGCCGCGAGGATTCTCGATGACGACATTGCCAGGCGTGCATCCGATATTGACCTGGTGAAAATACACGGGTATGGATTCCCGCGCTGGCGGGGGGGGCCGACGCATTACGCGGACCGGATCGGGTTGGCTGAAGTGGTCAAGCGCATTCAAGCTCTTGCTCCCGAGGCCCCGGCATTCTGGGCGCCGTCGCCGCTACTGACCGCCCTGGCTAGCGCTGGCGCGACATTTGCCGAGTTCGATGAAAACAGGCGGGTGCGTAACCTTGAAGGCGCTTGATCGCTCTGCCTGACAACCTGACCATTACGACGGCAGTTTTGCCGCCTCTCCCCGGGATGAAATATTGAGCCAGTCCGTCGAAAATGGAGCTGTCCCCGGGCCGAGTGATTCGGCTACAAACGTTTTGATGACGTCTGCGATTTCGGTGGCGGCATCGTCCAGTTGAGCTCCGCGGCGCCAGTATAGTTTCACCTCCTGTCCGCTGACGGTGATATTCGAAAACGGTGCGACGAGATCTCCATTGAGAAGCTGCTGATGAGTGGTCACACGCTCACCGAGCGCGAATCCCAGGCCGTCACCCGCTGCCTGAAGCGCACCCAGAGAAGTTTCAAAGTCGGTACCCCGTTGCAGCGCGATCTCCGCAAGATTGCCCGCTTGCAGCCATTTTCGCCACTCGGGCACCATGCTCTGCGCGACCAGCAGCGCAGAGTCCGGGATATCCACCAGATCGGTGACCGGCTTTTCCCCGTTCAGCAAAGCCGGACTGCAAACCAGCGTCAGGCACTCACGGTAAAGCGCTGTGCTTGAAAGCGCCTGGGCTTCGAGCTGTTGCTTGTAATCGGGCGCCATGGCGAAATCGACCCGACCCGACTGCACATCGGGAAATTCGGTTGAGACCATCAGGCGCAGGTCGATATCGGCGATTTTTTGCCTGAGCCGTTCGACCCGCGGCATCAACCACAGGCTGCCGACGGCCTGGGTTACCCACAGTACCAGGCTTTTCCGGGTCGAGGATTTAGGTCGCTGGCGTTGTGTCGATATTCGTAACTGATCGAAGGCGGTATGGATATCGTCAAAATATTCCCGGCCTCGCAGGGTTAAGCGGACGCCTCTTGCATGGCGTTCAAACAACTTCAGCTCGAGATCCGACTCAAGTTGGGCAATGAAGCGACTGACCGAGCCTATCGACATGCTCAGTTCTTCGGCGGCCCGGCGAAAGCTTTCGTTTTTGGCGGCGACTTCAAATACGCGCAAGGCATTGAGTGGAGGTAAATCCCTGATGATGGAGCCCGGTTGAGCGATCAAATTATTTGAAGCCTAGGTCGGAAACATTGACATTGTCAAGCCCACGGGGGTTACCGACAATGAATTTCACGGCAATCACGAGGAGATGTCTCAATGAGCGACACCCCGAAACAGCCCGGGTCCAGATTCATGCCGATTTCCGGTCGGGAAATGCCCCGATTTGCGGGCGTTTCGACCTTTATGCGTCTGCCGCAGTTGTCGATAGAAGAGGCAGAAGATGTCGAGATCGGCATCGTCGGCATTCCCTGGGACGGCGGCACCACCAACCGGCCCGGTGCCCGCATGGGGCCGCGCGAGCTGCGCCTGAGTTCAAGTTTCATGCGCCAGGTCAATCATGACTCCGGCCTGGCACCTTATTCGCTGGTCAATTGCGCTGATCTTGGCGACGCTAGCGTCAACCCGCTGGATCTCAATGCAACATTGAAAACCGTCGAAGCGTTTTTTAATAACATACATGATCGCGGCATCGCCACGCTCGCCGCCGGCGGTGATCATCTGGTTACGCTGCCGATCCTCAGATCCATTGCCAGGGACGGGCCCGTCGGGCTGGTCCATTTCGATGCCCACCAGGATACTGCTGAACAGCAGTTCGGCCTGGATTATGCGCATGGCACGCTGTTTCGTCGCGCCATCGAGGAGGGTTTGATCGATCCGAAACGCATGATCCAGATTGGTATCCGCGGGGGGTTTTACGGCAACGACAGTTTTCAATGGTCGTACGATCAGGGCATCCGTATCGTCACTACGGAAGAACTGCGCCGTAGCGGTGTCGATGCTATCTGCCAGGAGATTATCGCCGTCGCGGGGCAGGGCCCGGTATACGCGAGTTTCGACATCGATGGCCTCGATCCTGTCTACGCCCCAGGTACCGGGACCCCGGAAATCGGTGGCTTCGACACGCTGGACGCACAGATGATGATCCGGGCCCTGGCGCCACTTGACCTGGTCGGTTGCGACCTGGTCGAAGTTGCCCCCGATCTGGATCCCAGCGGTCTGACCACGCTTACCGGGGTTACGTTGATGTGGGAATTGCTCTGCGTGCTCGCCAATGCCGTCGCGCGCCGGCGCGCATCAAGCTGACGTTTTAATTTAAAAAATACAAGGTTTCAAAGATGGAGAAAGTTTTCCCTGATCATTTACTGCCGGTATACCATCGCGCCGATGTCGCATTCCTCTATGGCGAGGGTCCTTACCTGTTTGCCGCCAATGGACGCCGCTACCTGGATTTTGTCGCCGGCATCGCAGTCAGTAGCCTGGGTCATAACCACCCGTATCTCAGTGGCGCCTTGAAATCACAGGTGGACAGGCTGCTGCATGTCAGCAACCTGTACCGGGTTCCGGAGCAGGAGCGTTTGGCCCGGCGTCTGTGTGAAAACTCGTTTGCGCACAGTGTCTATTTTTGCAACTCCGGCGCCGAGTCGATTGAAGGTGCGATAAAAATGGCCAGGCGTACCCATTTTGGCGAGGGTAATGAGTCTCGCAACCGGATCATCACGATGCAGCAAGCCTTTCATGGGCGCACCATGGGTGCGCTGGCGGCCACCGGAAACCCGAAGTACCTGGAAGGTTTCGGACCCACGCCTGGCGGTTTCGACCAGGTGGAAGCCAATAGCGTGGATGCCGTTGCGGGCGCCATTAGCGCGCGGACGGCGGCCGTAATGTTTGAGCCGGTGCTTGCCGAAGGCGGTATCCTGCCCATCTCTGGACAAGTTTTCGGCGAAATCCGAAAGCTGTGCGATCGCCACGATCTACTGTTGATCGTTGATGAAGTGCAGACCGGTATTTGTCGTACCGGGCGGCTTTTCGGTCATCAATGGGCCGATGCCAGGCCCGATATCATGACCCTGGCCAAGGGGCTTGGCGGCGGCGTTCCAATCGGCGCAATCTGTGTTTCAGAGCGTGTTGCAAAACACATGATACCGGGTACGCACGGTTCAACCTTCAGCGGTAACCCGCTCGCCATGTCGGCGGGAAACGCGGTTCTCGATGTCGTGCTGGCGCCCGGCTTTATCGCCGGGGTGGAAAGAGTATCCAAACATCTGTTTGCTCGCGGTAGCGCACTGATCGAAGAATTCCCCCACCTGTTCAAGGAGACTCGCGGGCGTGGACTTCTGTTTGGCCTCAAATGCCAGGTGCCCAATGCCGACCTGGTTGCCGCGGCATTCGATGCCGGATTGCTGTGCCACATCGCCGGCGATAACGTCCTGCGTTTGTTGCCACCGTTGATCGTGACCGAAGATCATGTAAACGAAGCCTTCGAAATTCTTCGCTCGGTCGCTTCCGTGTATGAAATCAAAGCCGGCGAGGTCTAGCCTGATGCGAAAAAATTATATTGCCGGCGAATGGCGCACCAGCGCGGCGAGCACCGAAAATACCAACCCGTCCGATACGCGGGATATGATCGATCTTTATGCCAGGGCCGATATCCAGGATGTCGAGGATGCTGTAGCGGCTGCCAGACAGGCCTTCAGCAGCTGGTCTCGATCTTCACCGTTGCAGCGCTTCGAGTGCCTCGACGCCATCGGCACGGAGATCATTGCGCGCAAGCACGAACTGGGTGACATGCTGGCGCGTGAAGAGGGTAAAATCCTGAAGGAAGCCACCGCCGAAGCCCACCGTGCGGGCCACCTGTTCAAGTTTTTTGCGGCCCAGGCCTACAGCCCGGATACGGATGGATATCGTTCCTTGCGTGACGGGGTCGAACTGGAGGTGCGCCGGCAGCCAATCGGTGTCGTCGGGGGCGATCGGCCGGAGACAGGCCAACCGGGGCACTACCTGGCTCCGGCACTTTTCGTCGGCACCAGCAACCGGATGCGCCTGAATCGGGAAGAGATCTTCGGGCCCATCGCGACCGTTATCGCTGTCGCAAATTACGATGAGGCACTCGCGGTTGCCAATGATGCCGACTACGGTTTATCGGCCGGCATAATAACCCGGGATGTATCGATCCAGCGTCATTTTGTCAATAATATCGAAGCTGGAATGGCGCAGGTGAACCTGCCCACAGCCGGCATGGATTTTCACGCGCCATTCACCGGCAAGAAAGGTTCCTCTTTCGGCCCGCCGGAAAAGGGGATTTACTGTCGCGAGTTTTTTACCGGGGTCAAGGTGGTGCACGCTGCTATCTCATGAATGCAAAATGACGACTGACGATCAAACTGCTTGAGTGACTATCGCGCAGATTTTCAACCTGTCGCAGCAGAGATCATGGAGGTAAAAGACCCGAGCACTATACCAGGCCAGGACAATCATGCCTGCCCAGGCCATTCGATTTCAATCTCTGTTAGAATCGCGCCGAAAGGAAAATGTCGACTAAATTCACCATGGAGAATTTTCATGCACGACATCTTTTCCCGTGGCGGAGCGGCCTGAATGCACGCTGGCGTTGCGGGTTTTGGTTAAAGCGGATAACTGACACAGGATTACTCGACATGATATACACCAGAAAACTGATTCTAGATGTGCTTAAGCCCCATCAACCGAATGCGCTGGAGCTTTGCCGAGGCATCGCTACCGCTGGCGGTGACTACCAGGTGCGCCTGCTGGTGATTGAAATGGATGAAAAGACCGAGACAGTTCAGCTCGTGATCAAAGGCGAGACAATCGATTTCGAAGCGGTCCAGTCTGCTATAGAGGGCCTTGGGGGGTCGCTGCACAGTATCGATGAGGTCGAGGTTTGCAGTGAAACCGAAACAGCTGAGACCTTATGAGGTTACTGAGTCAGATCGGGTTTCTGCTGGAGCTTACTCGCAGCCACGATATTGTGAGGCGTTACTTTGTCGTCAACGGCTTCGAT
>Ga0164315_10003722_pt1 | contig 11851 bp, 15 predicted proteins | sample GuaBasSedimGuay6_FD_113737 | JGI IMG/M metagenome (GOLD analysis project Ga0164315, IMG submission 113737) | Subseafloor sediment microbial communities from Guaymas Basin, Gulf of California, Mexico - Guay6, Core 4569-2, 0-3 cm | ecosystem: Environmental > Aquatic > Marine > Hydrothermal vents... | reverse complement strand
TCTTGCTGATATCCCAGATCTTGTTCATTACATCTTCACGGATTAGTCCGCCACGCACGACTCCTTTTAGGTCTGCGCTGTCTAAATTTGCTGTACTCATTTTATCCTTCCTTTAAAAGTTCGACTATTGCATCAGTCTGGGCAGATCTTTTTGCTGCTCCACTTGACGACTTAGCACGTTTGGTTAATGTGTCTAATTTGGTGACTTTCTTCGAAACTTTCTTTCTATCTGATTTTTGGAATTTTGGAATTTTCTTTCCAGTCTTTAGCTTGACTTTCTTGACACCTTCGCGAAAACTTTGAGCATCCTTGATGATTTCAACGAGTCTAGCATCAGCAATGCTGCCGAACTCATCATCGGTAAAGCCATAAGTGCCTGTAGTAAATTCACGCATAGTATCAAAAGCGGCTTTCAACTTTGTCCTATCACTCCACTCAGGATTGTTTTCAATCATCTTGCCAACTTGAGTTCTCATGTTGTCATCAGCCATTTGCTGATTCTTACTTGTGAACTCATATTGTTGTTTCTGCTGCTCCTCTTCAATAGCAGAATAGACGTTATTGATTTCCGTCTGTCTGGTATTAAAGTCTTGCATACTAGCAGCATATTCTGCAGGATTCTCAACCCTAAGCTGATCCCAATTAATCGAATTGAATTCTTTGTTAAGAGTATTGCCTAAATACTCAGTAAGTTTTGAAACATCACCTAGTCTTTTTTCGTATTCAGCAGAAGATACATCCTTCTCTGATTCAAATTTGACTCTATCTTCAGATAATGATTTTGACTTATTGGTATTATTTCTGTTATTCTGGAACCCAGCTATGAGGGTTTCCATATTAACTGTTGACTCTTCTCCATCTACTTTGACTTTGACTCCACTAAAGTTTCCATCTTCGTCAATTTCGATTTTTGAATCATCAACACCCAAAGCACTAGACCATGTTTCATCAGATTCACCTTCAGAGGTTTCTTCCTCATCAGACTCTTCTTCATCACCATCATCTTTGCTTTCGTTTTCCGAATCATCGGACACATCACTTTCTTCGGTAGATTCATCAGATAGCTTTTCAGCGTCATTGGAATCGCCTTGGTCAGATTCTTGTAAATTATCGGGGTCTTCAACAAGAAGATCTACAATACTATCAATCGCGTCAACGTTCGCTGTTTCACCAGTAGAATTAGTTTGTGCGGCTGTATTCATAAAAATTACCTATTTCCTTGCAATTGTTCTAATTGCTTTTTAGCTAAATAACTAGCATCAATATCACCTTTGATATTAGCAGCTAGTGCATGAATTGAGTATTGCATGAGCTTTAGCTTTTGCAATCCATCAATATCAGTTATCGACAAGTCTTTGAACTTATTGAAAATTCTTTCATCAGACTGCTTGATGAAATCATCAATATATATCTTATTTGCTCTTTCCGCGCGGTCGCCTCTATCAATATCAGACAACATCAGCGATTCTATTTCAGCATCATTCATTTTGACACCGTGTCCAGGTTGCTCTCATAGTTAGCATTCTCATCAGTAGCTCCTGATTCCTTTTCTATTCTTGTCATATCTAAAGCAAATCTCCTATCACTCTCTTCCTCTCTGAGTTCAAGCTCAGCAATTTTTGCCCTGCTATCAGTGAACAGCTTGGCTTCACTAAGCTGTGTTTCAAGCATTTTAATTTCCGCGTCATGCCCTTGCTTGAATAGTTGTAGTTGATTCTTGGCAATATCTGATTCAGCCTTGTGCCCAACTCCCTGCATAGTTGCTTTGGCCTTGCCCATTTCAGCATTAGCAATATCAGTCTGAGCCTTGATCATTTGCTGATCCATTTCATCCTGCTTCTTTCTGGCCTCTTCGTTAGACTTATCAATCTCTTGTTTCTTTTCTTGACCTTCTTTGGTTCTTGGATCAATATAATACTTGCTAGCACCAGGTAGCCCAGAGAATTTACAGAAGTCATCTAGTGCATCATATACCTGTTGTTCACCTAATAGTGATTGCTGACCCGAAGCAACTATCTTCTCTTGATACAAAATGACTTCACGCACTGCTGCAACTTGTGCCTGCCTATCCCCAGTTCCAGTACCTACTCTAACAGTAGATGAAGTCCTGTCCATCCAAGAGGCAGGGTTTATATCCACCCATTCGCCTTTAAACTTATACCCCTTGACTGCATCACTATGATCGCGGGACAGGTCGCGGATTTTAGTAAATAGTGGCTTTAGCCCGGTTTCAGCTATAACTCTTATTATAAGCCCTACAAGCTCTTCCTTGGCGTTCATTAGGCGGTCAAGCCCTTGGGAGCCTACATTTTCGCCTATATTTTGAGGCGAGGCAGCGCCCTCAGCGGAAACCCCTACACGACCAGCACCAACTTCATCTAAGTACCCCATCATCATCTGGGCACCGTCAGAAATAGATGGAGTAACTAGCGGCTTTACTGAATCTAATGTCTTAGCTCTGATGATTCCACCAGGCCTGCTAATGAGGAGATCATCTAATTCAACTTGCCCATCAACTACTACAGTACGCTGATTGTTCTGCAAATACAGGTTGTCAAACATGTTCCGCCAGAGAGAGGTCTTCTGATCTTGTATCTCCTTTAATCTGTCATAGATAGACAAGCCTTTGAACTTATGGCTCATCAAAATCGCAGTAGTCGTGACCCATGGTGGAGCGGACACTTCTTCAATATCAAGAACATGAGTAGGTGTGTCACCGCCAATAAGTGTAATCTTCACCCTTTCCGCGATGCCATCCTCATTTATGTCCATATAGGTGAAGCACTCAGCAATATCAATTTCCTTCAGAGACTTATCAAGAGACTCATCAAAGGTTATGTTCTCACCTTGCGATTCAAATCTAAAACTAGACTCGTCATATGATGAACTATTTGCATCATTAATGATATCTGAATCATATCCTGCTTCTATTAATTCTGATGCAGTCTTGCTGGTTACATGAGCGGTAAATCTAGCCTTGTCTGCATTAATAGAGTTATGATCACTATTTATGCGGAAGTCCTCTCTTGGTATTGATTCAACAATAATTCTGCCGTTCTTGTGAGTATACTTCACTTTAATGTCAACGACTGGTATGATTTGCTGATCTGGAGAATACTCTTCTCTCTCAGTAAGCTCCATGACTTCTACATTAGGATCAGATAGTATGACTACAAGAGTTTGTGCATCAACTCCAGTATACTCAGAAGTGGTTTCCTTTACTGAATTTTCATAGTAGACTTTCAGTATTCCGTTGTTTTGAAGCAATGCATCCTTGGCAAACTGATGAATGGCTACAAAGCCATCATTCTGCTTCATCAACACATCATAGGTATATGCAGATTCTATCTGAGCCTGGTCTTCATCACCTTCGTGAACTGGATCAAATACAACTACCTCATTTGTCTGGGTAAAGCTCTTCATTATTTGAGGCATTATCCACTCAATGGCATCTGCTACATCAGTAGATGTTACTTGGGAGTTGCCATTAACTTCTAATCCATTAGGGTTGCCAAGATAATAATCAAGAGGTGTCTCAAGATCATTCTCCTCCGCTTCCGCGTTTGCTAGCTCAGCACCAATTATGGCAATTATGCTCTCATCATCAATCACAATATAGACCTTTCAATTCTGCTATAATCCAATGGCTTACTATTTCCAAATCCACCTATGACTCTCCCTCCACCTACTGCACCAAGGAATAAGTATTGTACTGCATCTGATATATGAGAGTATTTATTCTTATCAGGTTTATCCATAAATCTTTGTTCTCCGGTGACTTGCACCCTTTTGTATTTGTATCCGCCTGCAAATGCTTTCCTAGTCATTGTTGCCTTAGGGCAGATGATGAATGCAGGGTGTCCGCTGAAGTCTAGCCTTTGAAGGTAATCAGCTACCACTTCACGTCTAATAATAGGATCATTAGTATAAGTAGGAACTGCAGAAAGTCCTTGATTCTGGAGAACCATGAATGGCGTAACTTCATCTGTTTGTGCTCGCTGGTCTCCAGCCGGATCTCCATAAATCTCTATGTCTTGTGTAGGAAAGTCATGATCTAGCTTTTGTTTAAGGAATTTACCAAAGTTCATTGCGCCCATATCAAACGTAACGAATTCATCAATTAACTTAACTTGTCCTGTAGCAGTTATGACCCCGATTGCTGCAGCAGGAGTGAGGCCAAAATCTATTCCTATATAAATGGTATCATTAGGTGCTGGTACATAGTCAATATTAGTACTATGGATATCATCATTATACTCTGGGTAACAAGGCTTGCCATCAGATATAAAGCCGTATAATCCATGAACATAGACGTTTATCCATTCTTGTGTTTTTCCTGACTGCATCTTTTGATAGTATCCAGTCGGCAGATTGTCAATATTTTCCGCGTTTGGGGCGAGTCCAGAAGGCTGTTTGAAGATGGCATAATCTTCAGGGGTGTCCTTCTCAAATAGTGAGTAATACCAATGATCAAAATCAGGTGGATTTGTATCCATTATAAGTCCCCACCAGGATGCTCCACCTTCACGTTTTGATGGGTATCTTCCAAGTCGGCCAATTAGCATATCCATAACTGCTTTTGGTATTTCACGGACTTCGTTTATCCATCCGCCTGTCAGCTCTAGTGAAAGTAGCTTCTTAATATCGTCAGGTCGATCAAGCGCGCGGAACATAATTTCACACTTAACTGTGGTGTCATCATCCATCGTGAATATGAGATTGTGCTTTAAATTACCTGCTTCATATTTGCCACCCATATCATCTTTGTCAAACCAATCCCACCAAGTTTGCATGGTAGTATCAATTAGTTCACGATACGTATTTCTTATGATGACAAACCTAGTTTTCCTTATTCCATTGGGATAATCTGCGTTTCCGTAGAATGGATCTTGTTGGCATGCCTTCATAAAGATGTCCCAGCAGCAAGCAACAGATTTTCCGCTTCCGATCGGCCCAATCAGAGTTCTAACGAACGAATTATCCTTATGAAATAGCTTTCCTGTATGTGATGGCCTATATTCTATTGTATCAGCTACAGGAGTGATGGCTATATTGGGTTGCATTTGATTATTTGATCTTAATTAATCTAATATCACTCGAAAGGATTTCTTGCCTTTCTGCTCAGTATCTGCTGCATTCTCTTCCCATTCTTCGCTAAACCTTATCAGATAGGATAGGGCGACTTGTCCGCCTCCACGTTGATCCATTTGATTAAAAAGAGCGTGCACAGCCCTTTTATTTCCGCCTGCCCGTCCCATTTTATAGTGATAACGGAAGAATTTGAAATCTTCAGACTCAACATCTAGATCTGATAGATTCACACCGAAGAAATCCGCTACTTCAATTTGAGACATACCTGCTGACATAGTGTTGATGATCGCTCCTTCGTAATTTTCATCGAAGTATATCATCTCATTCGTTTTCCATTCAGGCTCTTTCATTTTCTTATCTCATTTCTCTTTTAAAAAATTCCTTTATTTATTGATGCTGTACAGATACAGCATACTCCCTTTTTAAAGGAATGTAAAGCTTTATTATAATAATTATTTTATAGTTAATTTATAGCATATCATGCTACCAATTGGTGCTTCGCATAGCTTTTCCGCGCTTGTGGTGTGCGGTTATCAGTGGATTTTTGATTTTGATTTTGAAATTTTTTTTTTTTTAGGATGTGTGTTGGGTGGCGCTCTGGCTTAGACCAGGACGACAGACCCCCTCCCCCTCTTATGCTACCGCTTCATACCATCGAATACCCGACCAAATCAGTAGGGAATAGTATATTAGAACTCACTACTATTCCGGAAAGCAAGGCGGGTAGCGGCCTGTAGCCTTATAGCTAAAAGTTATAACTATATAGCTAATGGGTCTTTGGGATTTCACTGTTTCCGGTTAACCTGGCATTGTCGTCAACGAAGGCGGCTATTTTTCTAACTATATAAGGTAATGATTATGACTGATTTAACTAACATGACACTAGCGATTTGGATGGATTCTGCAGAAGCCCATAAACTTGGGTATAAGGCGGCCACTTTGAAATGGAAGAAGGAAGGTGCAAAGGGCAAGAAACAGGGCTTTCGTGCTAACTTCTACAATGCATTGATAAACGGTGAAGACTTGGTGGATAAAGAAGATGCAGTGCTGTTTGCATTAAACAATGGCGGATCTGATAACGACATTAAGCAGATAAGCCACTTCATGGAAATAGCAAAACTAGTCAAGAAGGTGCGTGAAGCATAGGTGGCTTGGCGGCTCTGCAAAGAGCCGCCTTTTTTTGCCTAAAAAACACGTAATGATGCACGATAGTATTTTGGAAATGAGGAAAAAGTATGATGTATATTAAAAGCATAAGTAAAAATGGTGATTTAATGCAAGAGCGCACATTCAAGCTGTTGTGTCTATCATGCAACTGGGATGCAGACAAAGTGCGGCGCAAAATAGGTGAAATGGGCTACACATATAATGGATACTCTGTGTTTTCACTAGAATCAATGGTTAACCTAGCTGCAGCAAAATGGAAAGCGGGAATCCGGAGCGAGAAGGCGGGAATAGCGCCCTAAAATAGGCTCCGAAAACGGCCTCTAAGCTCGCTAGGCGCTACTAGCGGGCTTTTTAGCGTTTAGGGATACTAGGCGCTAGGTTTCAAATTATCGTCTAGTCTAGGAGATTCCAGAGCGCTGCAGTATCTTCCACCTCCGGTAGTATGAATCCATGATGCTCACATATTCTGATGCGGCACATGCCACCTTTGACCACTTTTCCGCGGTGGATGCCCAGATAATCAATTTGTGAATCATCCTCCCATATCTTTGCATGAGTGACCGCATCCAGTAATGCCTTCATATAATTATCAAGATCACGTTGCCTCTTATCAGGTGGATAAAGGATGACATCAACAGATAACCTCAAGTCATTTTTCATCCCATAGACCATTTGTTCGTTAGCTGCATGCATAACTCGCAAGCGGAATTCACGCCCTTTCTTGCTTATAAAGACTCCGCGCTTGGTATGCACATAATATGAATTAACAGTCGGTGGGAAGCCAACATCTAGGTGTATTTCTTGCATAATGCCCTCTTTTGTATTCTCATGATACCTAAAGGTTTAGGAAAACCCCGTAAGTAGTTGATTTATAACGATAAGAGATGATTTTTCCTTTATAAATCAACTACTTATAGCGATAAGTTAAGTTCTAGTCTAGAAAAAATCGCTTTTCTAACGTTTGTTAGGTCGTAAGTCATTGATTTCATTACTATCGACGTTCCCGCTTTGTTTGACCCTACTGTGTGCGACCCCCTATTTGCTCCCCTATTTTACCTTATATATCAATTAGTTAGGAGAGAGAGTATAAGATAGTAGATGGGTAGTCGAAAGCGAATTCTAACTAGCGTTAGATTCCTCGCTCGGGCGCCCTCGGGCGGTCAAAAATGTTTTTCCGACCTTCGTTGCCAACCCCTTGTTTTATAACGATTTCCCGAAATAATAGGGGGGAGAATTAGGGGTCTTTTTCTCCCTGAAAAACCCCCTATTTCCCATCGCTCCTATTTTCTCATTAAAATAAGCACCAAATCCGGCCAAAATCGACCCCAATGAGCACCAACAGCGCGGAAACTTCATCTAAAATAAATCCCTGAATTCATTTCTGATGCGCTCTTTTAGCACGATATATTCAGTAACACCACTATTAAGGTTACCGATAAAATCAATTCCAATCCATTTATTCTCAATCATGTATTCAACAATAGCATCTACGCCGGATTTGCCATATGCACCAGTAGCCTCCCTAGCTCCTTTGCTACTCTTTAGCAATTTCCTCAACATACTTCTAGGCAATCTACTCTTCTTCCTATCAACCCTAGTAAGTTGAAGCGCTCTACTGGCATAACCTTTATTCAGATCATTACACAATACCTTAACAACCTTTGGCAGCACAATATTTTTAATAACATGATACATATCATCATCCCCACCTGCCTCAAAGAACTCTTCAATGCCATCCATCTCAAATTTATGCAGAGACTTTGCCCATTCCCATTCTTTCTCTCCTATATGCAACTTCCTGGCACCCTTCTCCGCGGAGTTATTGAGAACACTACATAGGCATGCAACCTTCCAAGCCTTCAATCCAGATCTACTCAGCATCCTACTCCTAATTGGATCCTCTTCCAAGCATGCATGAGACTCTTTCTTGCAACTATCTGTAAAATCCCACATGTCTTCAGTAACAACAAATTCACTTGCATCAGGATTATCATCACGTTGAGTGGCATTACATCTGCTCATCAAATTCTTAATCTTTGAACCCAACCTAGGTGATATACCATATTCTTTATCTCTATTCAGCTTATGAGTTTCAGCCCTAACGCGGAATATATGCATGCGTGTTATCTCGCCAGTATCCGTTCCCCCTCTCAATGCCTTCAAGAATATATCTGGAGTAGATTCATTTACCATACTAAAACAAGGAGCAGAAACTGCCGGTATACTATTCTTTGGATCACTATACACTTCCTCTTGCATCTTCTCACTAGCACCACTTTTACCATAAAGATCCAAAATAGTCCTAGTCAAACCAGCCTTATCTCCTGACTTGCTACTGAACATAAAGCCAGCCTCTGTGAAGACACTAACTATGCACCTCTTGGTATGCAATGTTTCCATCAAACCCTTTGGCCCAGTATACCTTCTAGCACCAGTAAATGCTGCTGCACCACTAAATATGTCCGCCTCATCTAGTGTCCTACTAATGAAGCTATCAATTATACTTTTACCCTCCCCAGTATTCATCAATAAGGTAACATAAAGATTCAACCCTGTACCATTAACATTAAACCGGCGACCTGCTACGCCTGCAACTAGACCTAAAGCGGTTACTATGCTTATGACTCTATTAGGATAGTCACTATACATATACACTGAACGAGCAAGCGCTCCCATCAACCCTGGAGGCCAATCAAGCATATCAACATCACTTCCTTCTTCCCCTCCAATAATGACATCACCAATGAAGTCTTCCTCAGCACTTACATCTGAACCCAACTCACAAAGACGCGGAATATCATCATATCTGGATTGCCAACGCACACTATCTACCTTATCCTTGCACCCCATCATCATGCCTTGGACAGTAGATATGACAAGAGCCTTATTGCAACCATCCTTAGTCATCATATAAATCTGCTTCCTCAAGGCATCATGCAGACCTTCCTTGCCATTAAAAATAACATCTGCAATTGACCCCAAACTATCTACATCATCTTTCGACCCTTGAACCACCTCAACTCCTTGAGTCATTTGAGTCACTTTCTTTACTCGAGTCACTTTCTTCACCATATCATACTGGGTGCCATCCATATTCTCATAATGTTCAAACAAACTATCATCAGGGTCGTCTCTGGTAGGAAGGAACCATGCTTGAGACCATGTGCCCATCTCACCTGTATACTTTATGCTAACACCTGCCTTTGTAAGATCAGATATTATACTCTTGGCCGTATCAGGCATATTAGCCTTGGCATCTACATCGCATGGGATAACGACGCGGAAGTTGTTTGAACCTTCACTATGGCTATGTGACGTATAGATGAAATGAATGTAATCCATAAAGACTAATGCATCATGACACTCTTTAGGGGTACACTCACTATTATCTGCATCAATGACAAGGAAGTCAGACGTAAGCAGACTACTGTCATGCCTGAATAAACCGGCGCCAAGATCTTTGCCACTACGAGTAACATACTTCTCCTCATGTTCTGGAACACCTCTAAGGAAGTAGCTCTCATGCTTGCCTCCAGGCTGGCATGCAGAACAGAACGCGGAGAACTCTCTGAAGCTCATTTTGCCAACACTTAGCTTTACATTCTTGATGTTGCCTTTAGCCATGGCAATACGCATTGCTGCGTCTACATCAAACACTCTCAGTTCCCTCCTCTGCTTCCTCAGCCTCCTCTGCCTTCGTACACTTGGTTATGATCTGAGATATCCTTGCATATGAGATACCAAATGCATCAGCAAGCATCTTACGCGGAATGCCCTCAAGGAACATAGCATATATGTCATCATTCCTTATCTTTGCAGGCACAAACCCGATAAACGTATTTGCATCAAAAGAATAATCAAGCGCTCCATCATTCTTCTTCTGCCATATGCTCCAGCTTGCAGGCATCTCTTCTTTATCGAATGGGTTGCCACAATCTCTCATTCCAGCAGGAACATTGCCACTGAGTACATTATTTCCATTTTTTCTGCCAAAGCTATTCATAATCAATCACCTCATTTAATTTTAAACGTAAAAAAGCTATATTTTACCTTAAATAAACTTAAAATAAAAGGTTTTCTTTTATCTTTTTTTAAGGTATACTATTACCTTATGATTTATTGTAGTTTATATGGTAGATTATATGAAAGACTAACTAAAATGGGAATGATTATGAATATATTAGAAACATTGAATACAGCACGTGAAGTGCTAGTGGCTGCTGAAGAAGTAGCTGAAACAATACGTGTAACTGCCAACCTATCAACTGAAGATATTACTATCTGCCCACACATGCATGGTGGAGCCTTACGATTCTCATGCTGGTATTCTAGTGAAACATATAATGAGTCGGCTATTTTCCGCGTCATTGATGGCGCAATAGAGAATGTGAATACAGGCAAATATGACTATATGGATTTGGGAGTGCTCAAAGAGGCATTGACTAAAGCATTAGATGTTGAGGTGACAGCATGAGGCTGGCCAATAAAACAGATACTATCTCTGTGCTAGAATTTCAGATAGAGAGAATGGAAGAAAAGCTAAGAGTTGCTGAGAACATACTTGTCTGCCTAAAGAAAGCCCAGGCTACCATTAGCACACCCAAAAACGCGGAAGCTATTGTGAAGACTGCATAACGCTGGAGAAACGTATGACAGATAAAGCAATTTTAACCGCTCTTGATGAGTCCATCATGCACTGGATGCGGATGCGCGATGGTAACAGGATAATAACAGCCTCTGGCGAGCCGGAGGAGCCATGCGCGCAGGACTGCGCGTTGTGTGAGTTGTATCTGTGGTGTGATGATTGCCCCATATATATGAAGACAGGAGAACCACAGTGCGATGCCACTCCGTTCTACGCGGCATCAGACGCATTCTATAGACTTAATAACACATTTAATCCAAGCGAGTCTGTGGAATTCAAGAAAGCTGCGGAAGAGATGGTAAATTTCTTGGTAGAACTTAAAGAGGAGCTAGAATGTGAGTACTTTAGATATGCAGAGCAAAATAAATAAGTGGTTATTTAGACAGATGCCATTTGACAAGGATAAGATCCTTATACCATTGATGAAGAAGTTTGACTTGAATTCAAGAGAAGCTATAGAAGCAATAAGCGCATGGCAGGACATAATATGGGAAGATGATATCCTATAAAATGTAAGCGGAAGCCCTCACCGTTACTCTTGAGGGCAAATTTGGAGATTTAAAAATGAAGTATTTAATCGCAGTAACAGCTGGAGTTGTTTTCTCAACATCAGCACTAGCATTCGGCAACGGTATTGGTAATACCGATGTTGATCAGCGCCAAGGGCAAGCTCAGAAGCAAGCTCAAGGGCAAGCACAGGGCCAAGCTCAGAAGAGCACTAACATTAATGCAAACAAGAACCTTGCGGTTAGTGGAAGCAGAAGCTCAAGCGGCTCTAGTTCACGATCTACTTCTGGTGCTGTAGCTGCTGGTGGTAAAAGCATCGCTGGTGCAGTGAGCGGTGGGAATGCTCAGAACGTTAATTATTCGGAAGTGAAGCAGTATAAAAACACTCCCGCAGTAATGGCTCCTGACTTGACCACAGGTATCTGTATGGGGTCTGTAACC
>Ga0164315_10003721_pt1 | contig 11853 bp, 10 predicted proteins | sample GuaBasSedimGuay6_FD_113737 | JGI IMG/M metagenome (GOLD analysis project Ga0164315, IMG submission 113737) | Subseafloor sediment microbial communities from Guaymas Basin, Gulf of California, Mexico - Guay6, Core 4569-2, 0-3 cm | ecosystem: Environmental > Aquatic > Marine > Hydrothermal vents... | reverse complement strand
GTTCTGGAAGGCCTTGACGCATTTCCCATCAATCGGCGCAATGAACCCATCATAGCGATTGGCGGCGGTGTCGTGACCGATCTGGTGGGCTTTGTCGCAAGTTCCTGGCGGCGTGGGGTACCACATATCAATGTACCGACAACGTTAATGGGCTATGTCGATGCCGCCATTGGCGTAAAAACGGGGATAAACTTTCAACAGCACAAAAACCGGCTGGGAAGCTTTTCGCCTCCCGAGCGTGTCTTGCTGGACCATACATTTTTTCAAACCCTGCCGCACCGGCATCTGTTGAATGGTGTGGGAGAAATCCTGAAATTGGCGATCGTGAAGGAGCCCGAGCTTTTCGCCACTCTGGAGCTTTATGGTAGCGACTGTATTAACGCGCAATTCCAGGACAAAACCAGCTGGGAAATTCTTAGCACCGCTGTAGAGAGTATGCTTGCGGAGTTGGTTCCCAATTTGTTTGAAACCGAGTTGGCGCGGGTAGTGGATTTTGGCCACACTTTTTCCACAGCGCTGGAAATGCAGGACAAACTGGATCTGCTTCACGGCGAGGCAGTAGTGATCGATATGCTGTTGTCATCAATTATCGCCTGGCAGCGTTCACTCTTGAGTCGAAATGACCTGGAGCGCATCTTTTCCCTGGTATTGACCTTGCGGTTGCCCCTGTCATCCGAGGGGCTTGCGCCGGACCTGCTGATGCGATCCCTGATGGAACGTCAGCATCATCGCAATGGGGTTCAGCGCGTCCCCCTGCCCATGGGTATCGGCTCCTATTGCTTTGTGGCGAATATCGGCCTGGAGGATGTCACCCAGGCTGTAATCTTTTTTAAGGAATGGCTACAAGACAACTATTATGGAAATGAAATCCAAAACCCTACACGAATCTTCCAATATAGACCCTGATGAGATCAGTAAATTTGATCATCTCGCAGAAATCTGGTGGGATCCGGATGGCGCTATGGGCATGCTACATGTTATTAACCCGCTGCGGACCAATTTCATCAAAAAGAATGCCTCCCTGAAAGGAAAAAAGGTCCTTGATGTCGGCTGTGGTGGCGGGATTCTGACTGAATCCCTGGCCCGGGAGGGGGCGCAGATAACAGGAATTGACCTGGCTGAGACGTCCCTGAAAATCGCATCGCAGCATGCCGGGCAAGCGGGTTTGTCGATTGAATATCTGGCAAAAAATGTCGCGGATCTGGCGCGTGAACGACCTCATGCTTATGATGTTGTCGCTTGCTGTGAGGCGCTTGAGCATGTCCCGGACCCTGGAAAAATCATCGATTGCTGTGCCGCTTTGCTAAAGCCTGGTGGCACCCTGTTTTTTTCCACCATCAACCGCAACCTGAAATCCTTTCTGTTTGCCATTATCGGCGCCGAGTATGTGCTGCGTATGCTGCCCCGCGGTACCCACCATTACGGCAAGTTGATCAAGCCGCGGGAGATTGATCAATGGGCCGGCGCTAACGGCTTCTCCCTGGCCGACGTATCATCATTTATGTATAACCCCTTCACTAAAACGTTCAAACTGAAGCCTCGGGCGGACGTAAATTATATTACCTGTTACAAACCCCGCTAAAGCTTTAGTGAAAAAATAACAAAGGACGGTCCATGCAACGGTTTTTTGCCCTATCTCGAACCCAGCACGGGATTATTGATCTGGCTACAACGGCTTTTGCCGCATTAATCTGGCTCGGCAGTTTCCCCGATTGGGGTTTTATCGCATTGGCCCTTGTTACCGCTTTTGCGGGATACACCGCGATATATGCCCTGAATGACCTGATGGGACACCAGGTGGACAGGGAAAAACACGATGGTGGGGTGCTGCAATCGGGTTATTCAGTTGAAGCCTCGGACGACCACCACCCGCTGGTCCAGGGGGTCTTGAGTACCAGAGCGGCCTTCGCCTGGATGGGTTTCTGGCTGCTTGTCGCCCTGGCCGGGGCCTACCTGCTAAACCCCTTTATTATCCTTATCTTGCTGGTCGGCTGCATTTTTGAAATTGCCTATTGCAAGTTATTGAAGGTGACGCACTGGCGAATTCTGCTCAGTGGCGTGGTCAAGTCCTGCGGACCTGTCGCTGCCGTATTCGCAGTCGATGGCAATCCGCGCATCGATTTTTTATTGTTGATATTCGCCTGGGTCTTTTTGTGGGAAGTCAGCGGCCAGAATATCCCGGCGGACTGGAATGACGTGGAAGAAGACAAACGCATAGGCGCCAGGACAATTCCCGCCCAATTTGGTCCCAATGTGGCGGCCAATATCATATTGGTTACCGCAATTTTGACCCTGCTTGTCAGTACGCTCTTCCCGATATTCTCACCGGTTTCCCTGGGCATTCCGTACGCACTCGCAAGCCTTGCGACCGGCTATTTCCTGTTGCTGAGCCCGGCCATTCATCTTTGGAAAAGCAAGGATGGTCAAAATGCCGCGGGACTGTTCGACAAGGCCAGTTACTACCCACTGGCGATGCTGTCTATTATCGCGATATGGATAATGGCTATTGCCTGATAGCGTCCGTGTGTTTTAGCTTCACCCAGGCAGGCATACTTTATCCGGGCTCAGCAGGTCAGCCATTTCCGTGGCAACTCATAGATTGAAGTAAACCTCACTGCTCCTGTAGTGCTGCATGGGTGCGGCACAGGGTACGCTGATATCAAGCGCCGCGGAGGGGGGAAAGGAGAGAAATTTGTACCGGGAATAAAAAAACCCACCGACAGGAAACCTGGCGGTGGGTTTTTACGATGCAGATTACTTGATTGGCTGTGCGCCACCAACATGGATATCAACACGACGGTTCAGTGCCCGACCCTCATCGGTGCTGTTGTCGGCGACCGGATTAAGCTCACCTTCACCGGTGACATCGATAATGTCGCCATTAACGCCTTCGCTTACCATATACTCCTTCACGGCATGGGCGCGACGCTCGGACAAGCCCTGGTTGTATTCCTCAGAACCGAGACTATCCGTATGGCCGATAACATTGATATCGACGACCTTGACGCCTTTGCTCTTGATGTACTCATCCAGGGTATGCAGCTCCCCCTTGCCCTGTTCATGGAGAACGGATTTGTCAAACTCAAACAAGGCCGTTGCCGACACTGAGTGCTTTTCATACTCGATGGGCGCCAACAATAGTTCCGTCACATAGGCGGCCATGGCGGCGGGGGTCGCGATATCAGCGGCATTCACAGAATCGCCGCAATTGCCGATGCCGCTTATAGCTCCTGTCACTGAAGCGGCTTTTTTGGCATCGCCTACCTGGACAGTGTGCAGGCACAAATTATCCCCGTGCTGCGCCTTCAGTTTGCTGACGGCACTCATCACAGCCGCGGAATTGATGTCCCAGAAGTCGCTGACAATGATTACCGCGACAGCACCGGATTCCCCACTCAGGGCGCCGGTAGCATCCCTAACGCCCTTGTCCATCGGCGTGGTGCCACCGGCCTTCTCAAGTGAGCCCAGGGCCGATGCAAAGTCAGCGCTCTGGTAGGAAGTGACGCCGTAGACCACATTGGCTTTGCCCCTGCCAAAAGACCAACCCGAACTCTTGCCAAACGTCACCAGGCCCGCGGAATAATTCAGCGGGGGAACGGTCTGGTTGAAATTGGCGACAAGACCTTTAGCTACATCACTCTTTGTCGTGTCCTGCAAGTTGTCCTTCATTGACGAGGAAACGTCCAGAATCACCACGAATGAATCAACTTTGGGGGCATAGGGCGTTACGTCTATGGCTACCGGTTGAAATGGCGCTGGTGCGGCGGGAGGATTACCCGCACAACCGACCAGCAGGCCGAATGAAAGAAGCGCTAAAAGGGTTGAAAAAGATTGTTTAAACATTCTGTTCTCCTACTATCCATATAGAGTGTGTCTTTTTTATCGCGGCAATGCGGGGAGGACTGGTATCTACTCGGAAATGGCCAAACCATCGCAAACAACGCCCATAAATCAAGCGGGGCCAGTAGAACATACTTCCCAGCGTGAAGCAATGCGGTGAGGGCAGTCTACACCGCATAGGTTACCTGTACTTTAAGCAGGCAGACAGACTCCTAGCGCCAGTGACTGAAGTCTGGCGTTCTCTTCTCCAGAAAAGCGTTAGCGCCCTCCTGTTGCTCTCCGGTCTGAAAGTAATTCGGGGCGTGCTCAGTAATCACTTTTTTCATGGTTTGATCCATCATGTAGTCAACATTGTCGTAGAATGTTTGCTTGACAAGGCGCAGGCATGTTGGACTGAGGGCAAGCATGTCGTTTGCCCAGCGACTGACTTCTGCATCGAGTTCCGCGTAGGGTACGACGGCATTAACCAAACCCCAGTCGAGCATTTCAGCTGCAGTATATTTTCGCAGCCCCATCCACATTTCACGGGCGCGTTTATGCCCGACAACATTGGCCAGATAACCGACGATAAAACCACAGGCCGGAGAGCCTACTCGCGGACCGTTTTGGCCGAATATGGCGTGGTCGGCGGCGATGGTTAAATCGCAGTAATAAGCAATGTGGTTACCACCACCAATACTGTAACCATTCACCCGAGCGATGACAGGCTTTGGGCACTTCATGATCATTGTATTAATCGGAAAATCGATGCCTTCCAGGCCACCATCAGCTTCCCATTTGACATCGCCACCCACGCAAAAAGCGCGTTCACCAACACCAGTCAGGACCAGTACACCTACATCTATATCATCCGTCGCTGTTTGTAGGGCATCGATCATTTCCTCGATGGTATCTCCCGTAAAGGCATTCAGAGAGTTTGGACGATTAATGGTGATTGTGGCCACACTATCTTTAACATCATATAAAATATCTTTGTAATCAGACATAGAAACTCCTCAAATTAAACTGTTTTCATGGTCGAGCTGACCTTCCGCTCATTGTTTTCAAACCCGTGAGTAACCAGGACGAAACTGCTTGATCAGTATTAGGGAAACTCTGATTAATGTCATTTCCACGGAGGCAGAAACCTATAAGTCATTGAAAGCTATGAACTCCCGCCTACGCGGGAGTGACAAATAGTGAATTAATCGGATGTTCCTTAGTACGTTTTAGGTTGATTTACTCGCCGCACATAATAGCAGAACAGCAATTTGCGTAAATGCTTTTTACCCTTCTTATATGAAGAAAGGGTCCTCCCTGGTGTGCGCCGTCCGTAAGAATCCATTATCATGGCCATCCAAAGCGTTGAAAGATGGAACGAGCTAATCTTGGAACAGGACACGCAGGAACCTCTCCCCGAAGGCGGCCTGTTAGCGGCTGTTGATCTGGGCAGTAACTCCTTCCACCTTATCATCGCCAAAATAGAACACGGTGAAATGCGCCCGGTGGAAGTGCTGGCGGAAAAGGTCCAACTGGGTGCGGGGCTGAAAAACAGTCAGTTGTCAGATGAGGCGATCGAACGCGGCCTGGATAGCCTTTCGCGCTTTGCCCAGTTGCTGGAGAGCGTCGAGCCCGAAAGAGTACGGGTCGTCGGCACCAATGCCCTGCGTATGGCCAAGAACCGTCACGCCTTCACCAAACCGGCCGGGCGTATCCTGGGCACGAAAGTTGATGTCATCTATGGTCGCGAGGAAGCGCGCCTGGTCTACCTGGGAGTGGCCCATTCACTGGCGGACGATGCCCAGTCGCGCCTGGTGATAGACATCGGTGGCGGCAGTACCGAATTCATTATCGGTGAGCGCTTCGAACCCCAACGACTGGAGAGCCTGCAAATGGGCTGTGTCTCCTATGGCAAGGCCTGTTTTCCAGACGGTAAGATAAGCAAGGACAACTACCGCAACGCCTACGACAGGGCCCGGGTTCAGGCCTTCCATATCCGCCACAAATACAACGCGAACCACTGGGAGGAATGCGTCGGCTCGTCGGGCACCTTGCAGGCCATAGAGACCATCCTCACCCAGAACGGCTGGGGCGAAGGCGGCATCGATCGCAAAGGGCTGGCCAAACTTGAAAAGAAGCTGCTCAAATTCAAGACCATGGACAATATCGAGCTGGAAGGCCTGGCCGCTCCGCGGCGCGGCGTTATCCTGCCCGGCGTGGCCATTATCGGCGCCCTGTTCGATGTGCTCGGCATAGAGCATATGCGCACCTCCAAGGGCGCCCTGCGCGAAGGGGTGATCTACGACCTGATGGGACGCCTCAGCCACGAGGATGTGCGCGAGCGCACCGTGAACGCCCTGATGCAGCGTTACGCGGTAGACACTGATAAGGCGGAAATCGTAGAGCGCAGAGCCCTCACCTTTTTTACCGCTACCCGCACAAGCTGGCAGCTGGAGCCCACCGATTGGGAACTGCTACGCTGGGTGGCGCGCACTCACGAAATCGGCATGGCTATTTCGCACAAGCATTTTAATCGCCATTCAGCATACTTGCTGCGCAACGCCGACTTGCCGGGTTTTTCCCAGGAAGAACAGGAGCAACTGGCGGTACTGGCTCTGGGGCAACGCGGTAAACTTGGTGCTGACCCGCTGGCGGACATCGCAGACTCCGATCATGTGAGAATGCAGTACCTGCTGAGCATCATGCGCCTGGCCACCTGCTTCAAGTACGTGTCAAAGCTGGCACTACTGCCCGACTTTTCCATTCGAGCAAGAGATCACTCCCTGGCCCTGGATTTCCCCGAGGGCTGGCTGGAGGAGCACCCCCTCACCGCCAGGGAGTTGAAACAGGAGCAGAGTGTGCTGCAAAAGATAGGCGTGGAGCTGATTATCAGTTAGTGTTGCCGGATATCAAGAAGATAGTCCAACAGGATGGCATTAACCTCATCCGATGCCTCCAACTGCACCCTATGCCCGGCCCCGGGAATCATGCGCACCTGCCGCAGGTCCGGAAAGATCGCCCGCATCTGGCCGATGGGCTCCTCCCCGTAAAAGCCCTCCAGATCCACATCGTGTTCACAGGTCGTAACCGCGCTCGTCGTGGAGCACCAGATCCAGGCCCTGAGTTTCCTCATCGCCGTCTACACGTAAGCCCACCACCATATCCACAAACTTGAGAATGATGAAGGTAGCGACCAGGGTGTAGATAAAGGTAGCCAGCACACCGGTGGCCTGCACCATCAGCTGGCCACCGATGCTGTCGATACCATCGGAGAAGCCGTTGCCGCTGAAAATACCGAGCTGGGTGGAACAGAAAATGCCCGCCAGCAAGGTGCCCAGTATGCCGCCCACACCGTGTACGGGAAATACATCCAGGCTGTCATCGATTTTCAGGGCATTCTTGAGATAGTTGGTGGCGAAGTAGCAGATCACACCCGCACTCAGGCCAATAAGCACCGCCGCCGCGGGACCCACCGAGCCGGAGGCCGGGGTAATGGTGCCCAGGCCGGCCACCATGCCGGTGACGATACCCAGTACCGACGGCTTGCCGTGGCGCACCCACTCCATGGTCATCCACGCCAGGGCACCGCAGGATGCCGACAGGTGCGTGACCAGCATAGCCATGGCTGCGCTATTGTCAGCGGCCACCGCGGAACCCGCGTTGAAACCGAACCAGCCTACCCACAGCATGCCGGCACCGGTGATAGTCATGGTCAGGTTATGGGGCGGCATGGCCACAGTGCCAAAGCCCTTGCGCGGACCCATCACCAGGGCGGCGACCAGCGCGGCCACAGCTGCGGTGATGTGTACCACGGTACCGCCCGCAAAATCCTGTAAGCCCATATTGCCCAGCCAGCCACCTCCCCAGACCCAATGGCAAACCGGGGAGTAGACCACGATCAACCAGATGGTACTGAACAACAACATCGCGGAAAAGCGCATGCGTTCGGCGAAAGCGCCCAAAATCAAGGCCGGGGTAATAATGGCGAACGTCATCTGGAAAATGGCGAACAGAGTGGCCGGTATACCGCCATTCATGGTCTCCATGGTCATGCTGGCGAATAGCACATTACCGAAATCCCCTATCCACATACCCTGCTCTACCCCGTCGCTGCCGAAGGCGATGGTGTAACCCACCACAAACCACACCAGGGACATCAGGCAGGTCAAGGCAAAGCACTGCATCAGTATCGACAGCACGTTCTTGACCCGCACCAGGCCGGCATAGAACAGCGACAGACCGGGGATGGTCATGAACAGGACCAGGGCGGTGGAAGTGAGCATCCAGGCGGTATCGGCCGGATTGAGTTCGTCGGCACTGGCGCCCGTCGAGGCCAGCATGACCACAGCCAGTACTGCGATGCGTTGTAGCATTTTTACGTTTTTCTCCATACTCATAGAGCGTCTTCACCGGTCTCGCCAGTGCGAATGCGAATGCTCTGCTCCAACGGGACCACGAAGATCTTGCCATCGCCGATTTTGCCGGTACTGGCGGCGCCACTGATAGCGTCTATGGCGGCCTCCACCTGGTCATCGCTAATCGCTATCTGCAGCTTGACCTTGGGCTGGAATTCCACCAGGTATTCCGCGCCCCGGTACAATTCAGTATGGCCCTTCTGCCGGCCATAGCCCTTGACCTCTTCCACCGTCATACCAGCTATGCCGATCTCGTTTAACGCATCACGAACGTCATCAAGCTTGAAAGGCTTGATGATGGCAGTCATCATTTTCATGGTTTTTCCTCACTGTTTCTTGGCCTGATTATTGTATTTATACCGATCTTCGGGGATTACAGGACTCTGCTTCCTGCCAGCAAATGAACGGAAAGACGAATCCTGCCACACTGGGTGGCAAAGGTTAAGGGATGTCGCTCACTTTGTTAGCCCGGGGGCGGAGATATTCATCTATCCAACACCAATAAAGGGTCAGCGAACTCAACCGCGGGGAAACAATTCGAACAAAGCGCAACATATCGTGCATCCGCCCCTCAATGTGGTACCAATACGCCGTTTTGGGTACTGAAAAGGGGCGGCAGCCGGCTGAAAAAGCCTCAGGCGAGAATTAAAGATTGACCCAGCTATTTAGGGCTCTCAGGCGAAACTGCGTACCCCGGTAGCTCAGCACGACAGAGTCCGGCAGAATTTCATCCACTTTCACACCAGCGGCCGGACTGCCACCCACCTTGAGCGACTTACCGTTGCATACCACCGACGACTGGGGTTTGTTGTCTGAATAGTCGTGACGTTCATAAAAAATAGTTGGGATACTGTCCTTGGTTTGCTGCGACAGATCGGCAATAAATGGCGCGGCATGCTCTTCCAGGCGCGCGTTCTCCAGTTTGTCGCGCGCCTTCAGCACCATCCGCTCGATATCGATAGGCTGTTCTTCCCTTGCGGCCTCCACGACATCCGCTACGGCGGGCCGTTCTGCTATTGCCGGCGCTATCAGGGGCCGGGCAGTCGACTCCGGTTCGGGCCGGGCCGCTGGTTTTATCGCAGCGGACGCTGTAACAGGCACCGGTGCGGGGTGCTGTCGGTAGAGGTCCGCCACGGCGGAGTCATCTTCCGGCACCTGCGTTTTGGCAACCGTCTCGTCCTCGATGAGGGTGAGTTTTTTAACAGGCCGCGCCCGCACCGGGGAGCTCTCGCGCGTTTCAATCACTTCCGGCACAGGTGCACGAACACTGGCCGCAGCCTGGGGCGCACGTGTCTCTGGCGGCTGAGTCGGTATCGGAGCCGGCGTAATCGTCGTCTCCACCACCGACGGCAACGATGGCCGCGGCTGCATTCTATCGAGCACCAACCAGCCTATAACCAGCAGTGACGCCAGCAGGGCCAGCCATGGCACATACTGCCGCCCAGGGCTACTACCAGCATTATTTTCAACATAGTGCTGCGTTGCCAGGCCGGGCACCTGATCAGTGTCCGTTCTGGAGCGGTTCAGCGCATCCAGTATCAGGGACATCCCAGCCCCCCTGCCCTGCCTGCACAATAACGATGATGCTTCACCGCTGAACCATTTCATTGACACTATCTTGCAATTGGCTCCGGGCCGCGGCCGCGGTGGTGTCAATGCCCAGTTGTTCATTCAACCTGAGCAGTGTTTGTACGCCCACGACCCCATCGTCATCCAGTTTATGTTCGCGCTGAAACAGGCGCACCCTCTGCTGCAGGGCGGCATTAAACCGCTGGCCGGCCAGGGCGCGTTGCTGTCCATCCAAACGGGCAAACAACGCTGCCACTTGCGCGACCACCACACTATCATCACCCAGGGCCAGGGGTCGCTCGAAGCCCTGTGGCGGGTGCCACAAAAAGCGGTAATGGCCAGTCCATGCCGGGGCCAACCCGGCCAGGCTTATTTGTGCGACACCCTGATCCGTCAACGCCCACGCACTGCGACCGTTGAGACCCAGCAGTAATACGGCTGCGGAAAAACGCTCCTCGGTGATCATATCCAGTAGTAGTGGTCTATCAAACCCGGCCAGTTCATCCCATGTACGGGCCTGGCCCTCTACGCAGGCCACGCCCCCCCATACCTCTTCTGAGCAGGGGTTTTCAGGTACTGCCTGCCCGGAATACAAAGCCCATAGTTGCGCCATGGACTCTGCGGGAGGCAACAACCAGCGCGAAACAACCTCCGGCTCCACCGCCAGCGCAACGGCTGCCTCTGCCTTCGGTTCCAGTACCGGCTCTGACTCCGGAATCCGCTCAGGCGGCCGAGATGACACTATTGTCTGCGGCTCCTTAACCGGCAATCTGGTCACCTCCGAAGGCGCTGCGCCGGGTGACAGGACAGTACTCGCGACGACCGTCTGCTGATTGCCGTTCTCATTCAGCATCCACCAGCCTCCCACCCCCAGTGTCGCCAGCAATACCGCAGCCACCGCTACCGGCCAGTGCCAGGCACTGCCGGTCGGTGCTGATTCGCCCATCACCTCACGCGCCGCCTGATTCAGCATGGACTGGTCCGCCCTGGTCTTGTTGCAACCGAAGGCGCCCAGCAACATGCGATCACACAGGACATTAATCAACCGTGGAATACCCCGGGTGCGTTTATAAATACCGCGAATGACAGACGCGGGAAACACATCACGCCCGGACGTCATGCCCGCCACCTCCAGGCGATGACGAATATAGGCGCCAGTCTCATCCAGATTCAATGGCTCCAGGTTGTAGCGGGCGGTGATGCGCTGGTTGAGCTGGCGCAACTGGGGCTGGCTCAACATCTGGGCCAATTCCGGTTGTCCAATGAGGATGATTTGCAGCAGTTTCTCGCTGTGGGTTTCCAGATTGGTAAGCAGCCTGATTTGCTCCAGTACGTCAAAGTCCAGGTGCTGGGCCTCATCTATCAACAATACTGTTTTGCGCCCCCTGTCGTAGTTATCCAGCAGGAAGGCGTGCAGGCTGTCAGTAAGCGTTTTCAACGTATGTTTATCGACGTCATAGACAATACCCAGTTCATCGCAGGCGCTGGCCAGCAACTCCATGGCGTTCAGGGCCGGATTGAGGATGATGGCGATATCGGTATTGTCCGGCAACTGTTCCAACAGGCAGCGGTTGATAGTAGTTTTACCCGTACCCACCTCACCAGTCAGCAGGATAAAGCCGCCACCGGCACCCACCCCGTAAAGCAGGTGCGCGAGGGCGTCCCGGTGACGGGCGCTCATAAATAGATAGCGGGGATTCACCGCTATGGAAAAGGGGGCTTCAGTCAGCCCGAAATATTGGTAGTACATTCAGCTGCGAGCCATTGGCCAGTGCGTAAATATCTATCACGCATTATGCCCAACGACCGGGCGCAAAGCTATGCCGGATGGCACATGTGCGCAGTCATGTTCTTAATTTTTCCGCCGCCCCTTACAATGTCTCTTTTTTGCGAGTCCGATATGTTTCGGGGAACGGATGGATACCAGGGTTGCGCTCGCCGCCCTGCGGCGGCGGCGCGACGCTGACCTGTCCGAGCGACGACTAGTCGAGGACTTTCGGCATGATGTCGTTTTTTAACCGCCGCAGGTCGTCGATGGTTTTCGACGTCG
>Ga0164315_10003720_pt1 | contig 11853 bp, 7 predicted proteins | sample GuaBasSedimGuay6_FD_113737 | JGI IMG/M metagenome (GOLD analysis project Ga0164315, IMG submission 113737) | Subseafloor sediment microbial communities from Guaymas Basin, Gulf of California, Mexico - Guay6, Core 4569-2, 0-3 cm | ecosystem: Environmental > Aquatic > Marine > Hydrothermal vents >... | reverse complement strand
TTATTTGCTCCAATAAAATCAACCTTCTTTACCAATAGATTACTTATAATGTTAAATTCAAAAATAACACCATAACCATAAATACCCCCATTTTCTGTCATGCCATACAATTTTCCATTGCCAGCTTGCACTAAACTACCCTTAGGCCCACTGCCCTTACTTATACCATTAAAATCTGCCTTTTTTGTTATAACACCACTTGAAATATTATATTCAAAAATAGTCCCTAAACCACTACTTCCACCAGCCCTAGTCATACCATATAATTTTCCATTACTCGCTTGTATTAAACTTCCGTACGGAGACGCTCCTTTATTTGTACCATCAAAATCAATTTTTTTAATATAAACACCGGTATTAGGGTTAAATTCGAATAAAACACCATGATTTGAAGCCCCTCCAGAACTAGCTAAGCCATAAAGTTTCCCATTGGTAGCTAGTAATAAATCTCCATTGGGCATTTTTGCATCATTAGTCTTTTCCCATTGATACACTACTGTTTGATTCCCACTAGTATCAGTTTTGTAAATCAAACCAATATCATCAACACCACCATAGGCAGTCATTCCCCATATTTCCTGAGTTTGAGCTTGAATATCTGAAATTATAAACAGTATTATAGTAATTAAAATGTATTTCATGTTTTTATGTAGTTTTTTACTTTGAACTTTTGAGCTATATTTTAGTATTTATATTTTATGGGTAGTATAAAATACCGACTAACTACCCCAATTATCTCTATCCAAACTACGATACTGTATAGCTTCCGAAAGATGATCGTTATTTATATCTTTTGCAGCATCAAGGTCGGCAATAGTTCGTGCTACTTTAAGTATTCTATCGTAAGCCCTAGCAGAAAGCCCTAATTTTTCCATGGCTGTTTTTAATAATTCCATTCCTTCCTTACCCACTTGACAGTACTCTCGTAATTGCTTAGAATTCATTTGTGCATTGGCATGAATATTAGTAGCTTCCTCAAATCTCTTTTCCTGTATTTCTCTTGCTGCAATTACACGTTTTCGAACCTCTTTACTCTTCTCTGATTTTCGCATCTCTGACAATTCTCTAAAAGGCACAGGAGTAACCTCCACATGAAGGTCTATTCGGTCTAAAAGTGGACCAGATATTTTATTAAGATATTTCTGTACCATACCTGGAGCACAAACGCAAGCTTTATCAGGATGATTATAATATCCACATGGGCAAGGGTTCATACTAGAAATAAGCATAAAACTTGCCGGATAATCTACAGAAAATTTCGCCCTAGAAATGGTAATACTTCTATTTTCCATGGGTTGGCGCATTACTTCTAATACGGTACGCTTAAATTCTGGCAGTTCATCCAAAAAGAGAACGCCATTATGTGCCAATGATATTTCGCCAGGCTGTGGATAAGTGCCACCGCCTACCAAGGCAACATCAGAAATTGTATGATGTGGAGCGCGAAATGGGCGTACTGAGATTAATGATTGATCAGTTGACGAAGTTAAGCCTGCCACGGAGTGTATCTTTGTGGTTTCTAATGCTTCGTGTAAATTTAGTGGAGGTAATATCGAAGGTAAGCGTTGTGCTAACATTGTTTTTCCTGAGCCCGGAGGACCTATCATTATAACATTATGACCACCTGCAGCAGCTATTTCTAAAGCACGTTTAATATTCTCTTGTCCTTTTACATCCTCAAAATCAAACTCATAATCATTAAGCTGATTGTTGAATTTCTCGCGAGTATTAACAACAAACTTCTCTGGCTCAATACCTTCATCAAAAAATGCAATTACCTCCTTTATATTATCAACGCCATAAACATCAAGATTGTTTACAATTGCAGCTTCCATAGCATTATGCTTTGGCAATATCAATCCTTTAAATCCTTTTTCTCTAGCTTCAATGGCTATTGACAAAGAACCTTTTATTACCTGCACTCCTCCATCAAGGCTTAGCTCGCCCATTAGAAGATAATCAGCAAAGCGATCGTTATTTATTTGCTCAGAAGCGCCTAATATTCCTATTGCAATTGGCAAATCATAGGCAGAACCTTCTTTACGAATATCTGCTGGAGCCATATTAATAACCGTTTTGCGGCCAGGCATTTTATAATCATTATTTGTTAGTGCAGCATGTATTCTCTGTTGACTTTCTTTCACAGCATTATCAGGAAGACCCACAATATGCATTGCAATTCCTTTACTAATATTCACCTCTATGGTTATTTTTATTGCATCAATACCATGCAATGCTGCTCCGAAAGTCTTTACTAACATAAACCTATATTTCTAAAATAAATAATCTAATCCTATATAAAGGCCACTACTACCATCTTGTGGATTTCCTGCCATTCCATAATCAACGGCTACAATAAAGTTGTGATTTACAGCGAAATGTAGGCCAAGTCCATAACTAATATGAATACTCTCTGCAGAATAATCAAGTTCCTCTATATTTTCGTCTCTTGTATTTCCATAACCAGCAGTTACACCATCAGTATTAAATGCATGCATTTGTACCACCTGAGCAGCATCAGTAAAACCACTTAAAGTTATTGAAAAATTTTGATTTAGCAATACCGTTTCTAAAAACTTATAGCGAATTTCAATATTTCCTAAAACAGCGCCATCGCCAACAATACGATTTCTCTTAATACCACGTAATGTTTTAGAACCACCAAGGCCATCTTTAGTATCTTTAGACCTGAAATAAAATGGCATCATATAAAATGGTATTTCACCACCTATTAATCCTTGATAATTTAAACGATATGCTAAAGTTACTTTCTTTTTATAAAGATTAAAATACTGACGGTAAGTTAATGAGATTTTAGTGTAAGAAAACTCATTACCAAGAAAACCTGGCGCAGTAAGAATTATAGCTTCCGACCATATCCCTTTAGTAGTACTATGTTCATTATCCCTACTATCGTATACTACTCCTAATTTTACAATGTTTGTATTTCCTCCTGTAGCTTGAGCCTCAGGAATTACTCCCCACTCTACATATTTATCATAAAGAGCTGCAGTATCTGGCAAAAGGTCATCACCGTCTTTTCCATCATTAAGAGTTTCTAAATCTACCGATTTAATATCTATTCCATAATGCACAATACCAGCTAACCAACGCCAATTATCACCATATAATTTTCCTTGAAAATCAGCTTTTAATCGTAACATTTTTCTATCATGTCGATAGTATAATCTACTAATATACGCTGCATCATCAGCATTTAAATATTCATCTCCAAAATAAGACTTATAACCATTAAATCCATAAAAGTCTAGTGCTTGCTCAGTAAAATAACTTACTTCAACATTCATTCTACCATTAGGAATCAATGTTCTATTATCATATAGAATAATATTTTTGCCACTACCCTTTGTTGTTCTTGACCACTCCAAATATAATTTATGATTATACATCGGGTAATTTGAACCATCACCATAATGATAGACTGTACCAATTACTCCATACAAAAACCCCATATCCGAATCATAAGCCAATGCTGGAATTGCCGCAAAGCCAAAGCCTGTTTTTACTTCCTGTTTAGTTTCTTCTGCTGTGGTATTATCAACATTCGTTGTGTCTGTCTGCGAATATACATCTAGTCCTAAAAAAGAAAAAGCAATTATTAGGCTTAGTATCCAAAGTAGTTTTATTCTCATATTTATTTGATTTTAGTTAATTTAGCTACAAAGCTAATGTATTTAATGTAATTATCGACAAATATTGTTTTTCTTTATGAATAATTCAATTACTTAATTAATCTATTAACAGCCAATTATCAAGTTTAGTTTTAAATATTTTCTTTTGTTCAGCTGTTGCCCAGCAAACATCTATAGCATTTCGTGATAGCTTATACAAATCATCAACTGATAAATCTAATGCTTCTGATATTGCAATAAAATTATCATTCATATAACCACCAAAATATGCGGGGTCATCAGAATTAACGGTAACTTTCAATCCAAAATCAAGCATTTTCTTAATTGGATGCAATTTCATATCATTTACCACCTTCAGCTTCAAATTTGATAAAGGGCAAAGCGTTAATCCTATTTTACGATGCATAAGTTCGGCAAGTAAACGAGGGTCTTCCATTGCACGATTTCCATGGTCAAGGCGGTTTATTTTGAGCAACAAAAGGCTATCCCAGATATATTCTGCAGGGCCTTCTTCGCCAGCATGAGCTACTCTCTTATAATTTTGCGCAGCAGCCATTTCATATACTTTCTGAAATTTATCGGGAGGATTTCCCAGCTCAGAAGAATCTAAACCTATAGCAATAAATTTATCACGGAATGGCTCTGCCATTTTCAATATATCTATAGCAGCAGCTTCACTCAAATGACGAAGGAAACTTAAAATCAATTTGCTGGAAACTCCCAAATTTTTTTCTGCATCATCCATTGCTTTTGTAATACCATAAACTACCGTTTCAAAAGCTATTCCCCTATCGGTATGCGACTGTGGGTCAAAGAATATTTCGGCATGAAGTACATTATTTTCTTTAGCCTTTTCGAAATAAGCATAAGTCAAATCGTAGAAATCTTGTTCCTCTTGCAAAACATTGCATCCAGCATAATATATATCCAAAAAATCCTGTAAGTTATTGAAATCATATGCCTTTCGTAATTCTTCTATTGAAGAATATGGGAGTGCTATATTATTTCTTTTACCAATCTCAAACATAAGTTCTGGCTCAAAAGTTCCTTCAATATGCAAATGAAGTTCTACTTTTGGTAACGATTCTATCCTTTTTTTCATATTTTTATAAATATCTATTATTTTCTGAACTATTCTCCTTTTATTTCTCGATATCGCTTACGTGCTTCAATCGTGAATAAACTACCTGGATAATCTAATAATATTCTCTTATATAGCTCTTCCGCTTTGTCGGTTTTACCCATAATATTATCATAAAGATGCGCTCTTTCTATTAAAGCATTATCGGCTAAAGGTCCAAATGGAGCGTAAGAAACGGTAATATCAAAAAGCGAATCTGCTACTTCATATTTTTGCTCATCCATTGCAATCTTAGCTTTTTTGAAATATACGTCATCAGTAATTACATGATAAGGAAATATATCTAGCAAAGTGTCCAATTTGAGATTCGCCAATTTGTATTTTTTCTGATAATGCAATAAATCAGCTTCGGCATACATACTTAGAGCATCATAAGAACTATCGATGCTAATATTCTCTTGTATAAGCAAGTATAGCTCCATCGAGTTGTTTGCAATAAGCTTAGAAGTAGCTCCTCGTAAAACATCCAACTGTGATTTTGCCCATTCCATTTCGCCAACATAATAATAGAATTTGGCAGCTCTATATTTTGCCAAATATCCTATTGGCTCATTTTTATTTTCTTTCTCCACTTGCTTATAAAGTAAACTGGCCGACCATTTTTCGCCAGAGAACAAAGTAATATCAGCAAGCTGTAATTTTGCCTCTGCCTTCTGTTTTTTTGAAATATTAGGAATATAGCCAATCTCTGATAATATTTCTTTTGCCGACTCTAGGTTATTTAAATAATATGCCTGAATATACGCCTGATTCATCATAGATTTTACCGTGGTAGAATTTTTACCAAAAGCTCTTAACTGAATCTGATAATCTTTCTCTAAGTCAATAATGTCTTGCTGCACATAGTCTTTATCATTTATTATCATCCCAAATTTTGCATCCAGAATCATTATTTCAGAATTCATATAATAAATAGACTCAGGCCCCAGCGCAATAATATAATTATAAGCATCCACAGCCAATACCCATTCTTTATTCGACATCAATATATTCGATAATTCATAAACTCGCTCACCTTGCTCATTGAGTCGCTTATCCAATGCTTTTGATTGAATAAGTGCTATGTCAAAATCCTTTTTCTGAATTGAATACCAATATAAAAGCTCTGAAAAAACAATATTACTACTTCGTTTTTGCGTTCTTTTCAGAAGTTCTATTCTAACAAATTCTGACACCTCATTCATATTTGGATCAGTAATAATAAGTTGTAGTTTATTCTTTACCAAGGATGTATATTTAACATCAATAAGTATCAAATCCAGATATTGGTTTATCATCTCTTGGTAACTCCCTGTTTTATAATACAAGTTCGCAAGCTCAATATTTAACGGAGGGTTATCATAGTCTTTGCTGTTTTTTAATAGCGTTTTTATGGCAAAATCATCCAAATTTCGAGCAGCAAATGCCTCCGAGAGATTAATAACTTGCTTCCTATTACTATTAAGTTTTTTAATAAGTTTATTATAATCTTTCTCTGCCTTAACCACATTACCCGAACGCTGAATTACATAGGCTTCTTCAACCATATATTTCACATTATTTGGATGCATCCGCTTAACCGAGCTTACAAATTTCTTTGCCTTTTTATAATCCTCTAATTCAAAATAACAATCCAATAAGTAATTATAATAAAAAGGGGTTGCTTTCTTCTTATATACTCGTTCGTATAGTTCTGCAGCCTTAGCATATTCACTATTTTGATAAAACTGTAACGCCAATTTCTCATCCACTTCGGTTTGGGCAAAAGATGTATTTGCTGATATCATAATTAATATCAGAACTATAAATTTCAATGTGTTTTTAAACTCTTGCATTCCCTAGATATTTTCTATTTAGATTTTTGTAAATATCGATCATAAAAAATTAGACTTATAATAGCCACACCACCAATGGCAGCAATTACAATCCAAAATTGCCCAGGATTATATTGATTCCATAGTATATTGGTAAACTCTATTGGCGTGATATTCATTTGCTGAGCTAAAGATTCAAACATCTGATTATTAGTAAGATTTTCGTCAATTATTAATCCATTATTATTAGCATAATCACTAGCAAATTTGTATTTATCTGAAAGATTTTCGTAAACAACTCCTGATACAATACCAGCAAGAATATTTCCTAAAAACATAGGAACATAAGCAAAACCCATATAAAGAGCTTTATTATCCTTAGGAGCAATACGCCCTATATACTCTGTTATTTTGGGACTTGCAGCCATTTCGCCAATGGCAAATATAAAAATAGCCACAATAATAAAAACTGCACTTTGAGTTATAAGTGTTAAACTCATACCAATAGTAGCAATAATAATTCCTGTAATCATTGCATTAAGAGGGCGCAATTTCATTACTAAATAAGACACGATGAGCTGAAAAGCAATAATAAAAAACGCTCCAGAATTAGTAATAAACTCCGGTTCTATTTGTCCGTTATGAGAATAGTTTTCTGCAATAACAGGGATATACTCCGCATAAAATGCATATAGATTAGAGCTATCAACCCACATTTCTACAAAAACAGGAAGAGTAAAGAATAGCTGATTATACATAGTCCAGAAACCAGCGATTATAAGCAGAAAAACCATAAACTGCAGGTTTGAAACAACAGTAACAATATTATTATATATGGTTTTGAAACTCTCCCCCAGGGGTTTGCTCTCGGTATCACGTTCGGGCTCTTTATAGAATAGTAGCATAAAGAAATTTATGGAGATTATACCAGCCACTATATAGAATAAATTATCTTTAGCTGGCATGGTAATAAGTGGGCCTATAAAGGCTCCCAGATTAACCATCATATAAAAAATTCCAAAGCCCATCGAAGCCGTTTGATCATTAGTGGTTTTAGCAATTGTAGCCGAAATTACTGGTTTGAAAAGAGCCGCACCTATAGCTAGATATATATATACAAGAAATACTGCCGTAAATGTGTCGAATAATGGAAAAACAAGAAATGCCGACACATAAACTATAAAAGCAAGTATTAGCACTTTTTTATAACCAAACCTATCGGCTATTGCTCCAGTAATTATTGGTAGAAAATATAGAATTCCTGTACCAATACCCATTATCATCCCTTTTTGCGATTGGGAAAATTCTAAGCCTCCCAAGTCGGTAGATTTAGTTAGATAATTTGCGAAAAGAAAGAAGAATCCATACCACGCCATCCTTTCAAAAAGCTCAATGGTATTGGCTACCCAAAATGTTGAATTATATTGTTTTAGTATACCCCTAAAGCTTGCCATATGTTATATGTTAAAAAAATAATTACTATTTTGAGTTTGCTCCTAATAATAAAAGTACTATTGCAACAGTAATTAATAATAATTTGACTATTTTAAAGGTGCAAAATAACGATAAATTCTATTATAAATACTATCATTTATAGCATCAATATTCTTCATCTGCTCCAAATCTGTATATTTCCCATTCTGATTTCTATATTCTACAATTTTATACGCCATTGCCTTATTAATATAAGGATGCCTTTTTAGGGAATAATATGTAGCTGTATTTATATTTTTTAAGGTATCCATTAAGCTGGCATCAACATAAAATGAAGTGCTAATACTCATATACTTAGCTGAATCAATATTATAGACTTCTTTTAATTGTTCTATATTGTAATAACCTCCCAGAATATCTCTGTATTTTATTATTGCCTTAGCAGTGGATGGTCCAATTCCGTGTATCTCCAATAAGCTATCAAAACTTACGGTATTTAGCTCAAAATTATATTGCTTAGGTGTAAACGACATAATTTCAAAATCATCATCAAGGCTACATACTTCCTCAGATTTTATTTTAACAAATGGAATTAGAATACTACATTCACTCTTCGAGAGACAATACATTTTTCTTAAATCATCAGGATTATTAAAGGAGCCACCTTTCCTTATGTACTTCATAATACTCTTAGCTTGGTACTCTTTTATGCCAAACTCTAACCACTCGCTTTTGCTAATGGAATTAGGATCAAAAAAATGCATATTAGATTTTGACAAAACCTTTTTCTTGTATTTTACTGGTTTTACAACTTCATTCCTATGCTTATTAATACTATCTAATTTTGCCTCGTATTTCGTAATACTATTTTTAAAGCTCGCGAAATCTTGCTCTTCCTTAATATTAAAAGGTCCCAGTATATTATATATAAGAATGAGAATAATTATAGCCGAAAGCAAAAAAATGCCTCTACGTTCACCTTTGGTATAGGTAAATAAATCTTTCCAGCCTGACTTATACATTCGATTGAGCTTATTAATGTGATTTTTTAATTATCTAAAAACAAAGATAGGTTTTTTTTGGTTGATAAGAATAAGGGTGGAATAAATGGCTAAAAACGAAAACTACCACTCCATCTCTTGCATTATTCTTTATTTGTGAATCTATGATTTTGCATTGAAATAAAAGAGATAGAAATGCTATTTATAAGACAAATTAAAAACTAAAGACAATTAAATTGATATAATTAGTAACTTTGTATCTTATAATAAAGAGCTAAAGCTTAATAATGGGAATCCCGCTAAAATACATAAAAGATATAACCATCGTTATTATCATTTTTATATTCACCTTTCCAAGGTTTGAACCCAGCTTTGGTATGGGGCTGGATCCTTCATATATTTGGGCGCTAAACGATTTGTTTCATAACCATTATGATACACTAATAAATCTTACTTACCCTATTGGGCCTCTAGGATTTATTAAATTACCAACAACTGAAGCTTATAATTTAATTATTTCGATAATAGCATATAGTATTGTTAAAATATCATTTCTTATACTACTCTTAAAGCTAGATATTTTAATAAATAATAAAAGAAGTATTGCTTCTGTTTTATTAATTCTTATAGCATCCTATTATGCAAATATAGATTTCTTAATAATTGGCAATGTGCTAATCTTAAGCCTTCTTAATTTCGCAAAACTAGATATTAAGTTATTTGCTCTCAGTGTGTTCTTTGCCATTTTTGGTTTCTTTATTAAGTCTTCTATTGGAATAACTTCTTTCTCCATGATTTTTATTTCCATCGTTGCAAACTATAATAACAGAACCTTTCTGCTGAAACAAATTGGCGTATCCTTTATTATAGTACTCACCATTGGACTCATTATTCTAAAAGGCGATATTCTGCTATTTATAAATCACATTATAGGTATTATAAAACTTTCTAGTGGATATTCTGATACATTATCGCTACATCCAAATAATAATTGGTGGCTATTGGGGATTTTCCTTTTGCTTATTCTTTCTCTCCCATTATTTATAAAAGATCGTAGATTTCGATTCTCATACTTATTATTATTATTTCCACTCTTTGCCACGTGGAAACACGCAATGACCCGAGAAGATATATCTCATTATAATATTCTTATTAATTACCTATTTGTATTTGGAAGTATTATTGTTATTACCACTTTTAATAAAAAGAAATTGGTTTTTGCCGCATTCTTCATTTCCATATTGCTTGTATTTGGCAATATGACAAACATACCACAGTATAGTAGCAAAGAGTTTAGCAGAATAGGACTGCTGAATTTTACTGAAATTCTAGACTTTAATAATTTCAAGAATAAGTACTCTAAAATATCAAGTGAAAATGTAGCGCCAAATATCCTAAACAAAGAAATAAGGAATATAATAGGCAATGCTAGTATAGATATTTATCCTTGGGATCATTCGTATATAGCAGCAAATAATCTTAATTGGCAAGCTCGAAAAACCATAGAAATAGGCGTATCAACCTCTCGATGGGCCTCCAAGAAAGCCTCAGAAAATTATAAAATAAGAGAAACGGCTCCTGAATACATATTATTTCATTTACAGAAAGATAAATATAATGGCACATTTGCCTCCATAGATGGAAGATATATATTAAATGATGAACCATTGGTAATTTTCAATCTTTTACAAAATTATTCCATAATCACAAAAACCGAAAAATACATACTTTTCAAGAAAAATACTGATGATAATATAATGGAAGTAAGCAGCGGAAATATGCATCAAAGTAAATTTGGAGAATGGATGGATATTCCATCAAATAGCCATGAAATAACTCGATTAAAAATTATATCTCATAATACTTTCTTGGGAAAAATAAAAGAATTTTTATATAAAGAAGAGTCGTATTTTATAGATTATAAACTAAAAGATGGGCGAATACTTACCTATAGGTATGTTCCTTCAACTGCTGTGGATGGATTATGGTACAATCCATTTATTCTAAATCCTGAAAACACTACACTTGGTCAAAAAGTAATAAAGGTGAGATTAAGAAATTCAAATTCACTGTTTATATCAAACTCCATAGAGATAAAAACCGAGCACCTTAAACTCAATAAAAAACCTGACTATTTATTCCTAAAAACAAAAGTAAATCGTGATTCTGTCATTATTAATAAAACCATGGATTTTGAACAAACTTCGGAGCTATTAGATCAGGAAATAGAATTAGATGATGATCATTATTTTTCAAACCAAAAATCTAATTTAGTAAAAAGTAATGGGTTTTCGTATATTTATAAATACTCTCTAGATTCATTATGGAAAAATATAAACGACAGCATCGAATACCTACAAATAGATGCCTCTATATATTATATGAATGACAACTCTGAAGCAAATATTGTAATCTCCATATCAGAATCGCAGGAGAATATTTGGCATGGCGAAAAACTAAATTCTAGTTCCGATTGGAACTACTCATATATTAACAACAAACTCTCACGCCAAAAGCATTCTACAGGAAATATAAGTGTATATGTATGGAATACTGGCGATGAAAATATTTATATCGACGATTTCTGGTTTAGTATTAAAACTGTAAAGTAATAAGACTTTATTATAAAAATAAGCTTAAATTATGATTAAATCATTATTAATAATTATACTAACTACCGTCTTCGTTTCAGCCATTGCTCAAAATAAATTTGTCGAAGAAGATTCTTTATTTAATAGTATCTGGGATAACCCAGAAGCAATTGAAAGTAAATCAAATTGGGATTTGGATTTATATACATATCGATATTTAGGAGATCAAGAATTAACAGC
>Ga0164315_10003719_pt1 | contig 11855 bp, 12 predicted proteins | sample GuaBasSedimGuay6_FD_113737 | JGI IMG/M metagenome (GOLD analysis project Ga0164315, IMG submission 113737) | Subseafloor sediment microbial communities from Guaymas Basin, Gulf of California, Mexico - Guay6, Core 4569-2, 0-3 cm | ecosystem: Environmental > Aquatic > Marine > Hydrothermal vents... | reverse complement strand
CCAGCCGGTACCTTCCCGACAGGGGGTACATTGACCACACGATTCTGAAAAATAAAAGCGAGAAATGCGCCGCAGCATATGCACCATACATACGCTGTCATCCATCACTACCATCGCCCCGGAACCGAGCATAGAACCGGCTTTGGCAATTGAATCATAATCCATGTTTAACTCGCCCAAAACAGCAGCTGGTAGCACAGGAGTGGATGAACCACCGGGGATCACCGCCTTTAACTGCCGACCTTTCCAGACACCACCGGCCAGCCCCAACAATTCCTGAAATGAGGTGCCCAATGGGATTTCAAAATTACCTGGGTTTCCTACATGGCCGGAGACCGAGAATATTTTCATTCCACCAGCGTTCTCAGTACCCATGGACGAAAACCATTCCGCGCCGTTGCGCAAAATAATCCCGACTGACGCGTAGCTCTCTGTATTGTTAATAGTAGTTGGTCGGCCGTAAAGACCGTATGCTGCTGGAAATGGCGGCTTGTAGCGCGGCAATCCCTTATTACCTTCTAGAGATTCCAGCAACGCAGTCTCTTCACCGCAAATATACGCACCGGCACCAATAGCATTATAAAGGTCGAAATCGATGCCAGACCCCTGGATATTCTTACCCAGCAGACCCACGTCGTACGCTTCTTTAAGCGCCTGTTCACAGCGCTTGAAGGGTTCGTCAGCGAACTCACCGCGCAGATAGTTATAACCAACTGTCGAATCGGTAGTAAAACCACCGATCGCCATCCCCTCAATCACCGCGTGGGGATTAAACCGTAAAATATCGCGATCCTTACACGTACCTGGCTCACTTTCGTCGGAGTTACAGACCATATAATTTTGGCCGCCTTTGCCTCGCGGCATAAAGCTCCACTTAACTCCGGTGGGAAAACCCGCTCCGCCTCGACCGCGCAAACTAGAGGCTTTCAATGTATCCAGCACCTCATCGGCACTCATCTCGCCGGCGATAATTTTTTTCCATGCGCTGTACCCCCCATGTTTCAGGTAGGTTTTCAGCGACCAGCACTCCTCGTCCTCCAGATTAAAATAACAGACCTGGTTACGCAGCATCAGTCTAGGCTCTCGAGGATTTGATCAATTTTGCCGGGCTCGTTGACCGGATCGAGCTGTTCGTAATACTTGTGATTTACCTGCATCATCGGCGCGCCGGCACAACCCGCCAGACACTCCTCTTCTAACTTGAGAAAATATTTTCCGTCCGCTGTGCTCTCGCCCAGCGCGATACCGAGCTTGTTTTCCAGGTACTCAACCACTTCATCTGCGCCACGCAGCATGCAGGAAATATTGGTGCAAACTGCAATACAATTGCGACCCACTGGCTCGGTCTCAAACATGGAATAGAAGGTCGCTACCTCGTAAACTGCAATCGGCTGCAAATCGAGATAAGCGGCCACAGCATCCATCAACTCGGTAGTCAGATAACCGTTGTTTTCGTGCTGCACTACAGTTAACGTTCCGAGCAGCGCCGATTTTTTCTGTTCTGGCGGAAATTTTCCCAGCCAGTGGTCGATCTGCTCACAAGCGTGGGCTGAAAGAACTGATTCTGACTGCTGATTGCTCATCGATCAATCTCACCAAAGACCACATCCATCGTGCCAATAACCGCCACCACGTCTGAAAGCATATGCCCCTTAACCATCTCGTCCATCGCTGCCAGATGCGCAAACCCTGGAGCTCGTATTTTCATACGATAAGGCTTGTTACTACCGTCAGAAACCAGGTAGACACCAAACTCCCCCTTAGGGTGTTCAATGGCGGCATAGGCCTCGCCCGCGGGCACGCTGTAGCCCTCGGTAAATAATTTGAAGTGATGGATGAGGGATTCCATATCCTCTTTCATCTCTCCTCTGGACGGCGGTGTCACCTTGTGATCGTTGGAAATGACCGGGCCGGGATTAACTCGCAACCAGTCAATACACTGGCGAATGATCCCTGTTGACTGCCGCATCTCCTCAACCCTGACCAGATAACGGTCATAACAATCACCGTTAACGCCAAGCGGAATATCAAAATCTAGTTGGTCATACACTTCATAAGGCTGCTTGCGACGCAGGTCCCACTCAATGCCTGAGCCACGAAGCATCGGGCCGGTAAATCCAAGTGCTTTCGCCCGCTCGGGGGAAACCACACCAATACCAACCGTGCGCTGTTTCCAGATACGATTGTCGGTTAACAAGGTTTCATAATCATCAATGCAAGCGGGAAACCGCTGCGCAAAATCTTCGATAAAATCGAGCAAACTACCACCACGAGCCTGGTTCATAGTGCGAACCTGCTTGTCGTTGTGCCACTTGGATGTTTTGTACTGAGACATCTGGTCCGGCAAGTCGCGGTAAACCCCACCCGGCCGATAGTAAGCTGCGTGCATGCGCGCACCAGATACCGCCTCGTAGACGTCCATCAAATCTTCACGTTCGCGGAAGCAATAGAGGAAAACCGTCATCGCGCCAACATCTAGCGCGTGAGTACCCAACCACATCAAGTGATTCAGTAGGCGGGTGATCTCATCAAACATAACCCGAATATACTGCGCTCGTAGCGGCACATCGACACCTAGAAGCTTCTCGATAGCAAGCACATAACCGTGCTCATTACACATCATCGACACGTAATCCAAGCGATCCATATAAGGAATGCTCTGGTTATAGGGCTTGCTTTCTGCCAGTTTTTCTGTACCTCGGTGCAGCAACCCAATATGTGGGTCGGCCTTCTGTACGACTTCACCATCCATTTCCAGCACCAGGCGTAACACCCCGTGAGCCGCTGGATGCTGCGGACCAAAATTCATCGTGTAATTACGAATTTCAGCCACGGCTACTCTCCTGCTGACTCATAACGGTTGTCCTGACGAATCACGCGGGGCACGGTAACCCTGTTTTCAAGATCAACTGGTCGATAGACGACCCGCCCAAGGTCGACGTCATAAAACATTTCGACATGGCCAACCAGCGGAAAATCTTTGCGAAACGGATGGCCGATAAAACCGTAATCAGTAAGGATACGACGCAGATCCGGGTGACCGTTGAATATAATACCGAACAGGTCAAATGCCTCGCGCTCAAACCAGGAGGCGGCAGGCCATACATCGCAAACAGACTCAATCAGCGGCAACGGTTCGGGCGCAAACACCCGCAGCCGGATGCGCCAGTTATGCTGCAGAGACAACAGGTGGTAGACCGCAGCCAACTTCAGCGGTAACTGCTCACTGCCGTACTCAGCATAATCAACACCTGCAATATCAATAAGTTGGTCAAACGCCAACGCGGCATCATCACGAAGCAGAGTGGCTACTTCGATTAGCTGTTCCGGCGATAGCTCCACCGTCACCTCGCCGACCCGGTTAACTTCCGCGTCAATCAATTTTCCCTGCAGCCTGGCCGTGACCAGCTCTAGCAATTGGTTTACTCTGCTATTCATTTATTTAGACTGGAAACTATTAGCGGGCGATAGTGGTCGTACGTTTGATTTTATCCTGTAACTGAATCAGGCCATATACGAGCGCTTCAGCAGTTGGCGGACAGCCCGGCACATAGACATCTACCGGTACTATGCGGTCACAACCACGAACAACAGAATAGGAGTAATGATAGTAACCCCCACCATTGGCACATGAGCCCATGGACAACACCCACCGCGGTTCGGCCATCTGATCATAAACCTTGCGTAAGGCCGGAGCCATTTTGTTGACTAACGTGCCGGCGACGATCATCAGATCTGCCTGGCGAGGACTGGGGCGAAAAATGATACCAAAGCGGTCAAGATCATAACGGGCTGATGCTGATTCCATCATTTCTACTGCGCAACAGGCCAACCCAAACGACATCGGCCACAAAGACCCTGTGCGCATATAGTTAATCACCTTGTCCGCAGTGGTGGTGATCACCCCTTCTTTAAGAAGCCCTTCTATTCCCATTCCAGAGCCCCTTTACACCACTCATAGATAAACCCGACAACCAATACCGCTAGAAACACCATCATCGTGAGATAACCGACCCAGCCAATTCCATTCTCCCCACCCAATACCGTTGCCCATGGGAAGAAAAAAGCTATCTCAAGATCAAAAATTATGAACAGTATCGCCACCAGATAGTAACGCACATCAAAACGCATACGGGTCTCTTCATAAGCCGGAAAACCGCATTCGTAAGCATCATTTTTTTCAGCATTGGGGGCGTGCGGAGCGACCAGCCGGCCCAACACAATCGGCGCTACGCCGATCACTACTCCAACGAGTATAAAAAGGCCTATAGGCAGATACTGCTCTAACATTGGTAACTGTTCCCCTAATACGACGACGCAATTAACGCGTGGCAAGCAACGACAAACGCCGCCGTTAGTTTATACCCTTTGCCCGATTTCCTCGGGATCTTATTTGGTGCCGATGGCCGGACTCGAACCGGCACGACTTACGTCACTGCCCCCTCAAGACAGCGTGTCTACCAATTCCACCACATCGGCATGACACCCAAATTGCTATTCAGGTATCACTGGTAATTCCATATCCTTTTCAGGCGCATCTACTACAGGTATTGAGGCCTGTTCAGCCTCAATTAAAACGGCCGAATCGACCCGATCCAGCACACTTTCCTGCTGAGCACTCCTCGCCGTAATCCACGCCAACGAGAGACTAGTTAAAAAAAACACAATAGCCAAAGTGGTTGTGGCCCGAGTAAAAAAAGAACCTGCTCCCCGGCTCCCAAACAATGTTTGCGAAGCACCGCTACCAAACGCTGCGCCGGCATCAGCGCCCTGACCTTGCTGAATCAGCACCAGACCAATCAAAGCCGCCGCCGCAACAACGTGAACTGACAATATAATCGTTTCCATTTAACCCGCCGCGCGACAAATTGCCGCAAAAGAAGCTGCATCAAGACTGGCGCCGCCAATCAGACCACCGTCTACATTCGAAAGTGCAAACAACGCCTCGGCATTGTCTGGTTTAACACTACCACCGTATAAAATCCTGCTAACGTCACCACGACCACCCAGCGCATCACGGATAAGACCGTGCACTTCCGCTACCTGCTCTGGCTCCGCCATCACTCCGCTACCGATTGCCCACACTGGCTCGTAGGCCACAACGAGGTCAGCTTTTGGCATATCGGTCACTTTTTTCAACACAGCACCTAATTGGCGGCCAACAACACTTTCTGTCTCATTCGATTGACGCTCACTGAGCGTTTCGCCAACACAAACTATGGGCACCAAACCGGCCCTTATTCCCGCCAAAACTTTATCTGCAACCTGCTCGTCAGACTCCCCAAACAGGGTTCGCCGTTCTGAATGGCCAACAATGACATACTGACAACCCACGTCAGCAACCATTTCAGCCGCCACTTCACCGGTGAAGGCGCCATGGGCAGCTATCGCCGCATTCTGGGCAGCCAGCCCGATGTCCGTCCCAACTAAAATTGCGGCGACGTCCATTAAAAACGGAAAGGGCGGAGACAACACAATCTCCGCGGCACTGTCACTTACCAGAGGAATAATCTGCCGCACCAGCCTCTGAGCCTCTGCGCGACCACCGTTCATTTTCCAATTCCCGACAACCAGTGGCTGGCGCATTCTAATCTTCTCGATGTCAGACTGGATTTAGCCGTTCACGCAGGGCCGCGATGTTACCGATGAAGCCGAGTAAAATCAATCAAGATTGGTGCCAAATCACACCGTGAGATCACTCGCCGGCAGCAAATTTGGCAACTCCGGCAGCAACTGCAGTAGCCAGCTCATTACCAACCTGACGGATAGCGCCCGGATCCTGCCCCTCGACCATTACTCTCACCACCGGTTCAGTACCAGACGAGCGCACCAGGATACGACCCTCATCCCCCAACCTCTGTTCGAGCTCAGCGGAGACTGTCTGAACCCGTTTATCGTCGTCGACACGATAACCGGGCAAGGTATCCACATTGATCAACACCTGGGGCAACTTAACCATTTGCCGCTTAAGCTCATAAAGCGTCTTTCCACTTTCTAACATGGCTGATACCACCTGCAGAGCGGCGACTATGCCATCCCCGGTCGAAGTCTTATCAAGCGTGATGATATGGCCCGAATTCTCACCACCAAGCATCCACTTTTTCTGTTTCAGCAGCTCGATCACGTAACGGTCGCCTACATTCGCGCGTATGAACGGCACGCCCAGCACCTTAAGCGACTGTTCTAGCCCCAGGTTGCTCATCACGGTGCCAACCACCCCACCCTTGAGCAAACCGCGACGCTGAAGTTCATGGGCCATCACGCAAATCAGCTCGTCGCCGTCTACTTGTTCGCCCTTTTCATCAATCATCAACAAGCGATCGCCGTCGCCGTCCAAGGCAATGCCGATGTCAGCTCGGTGCAATTTAACTGCCGCTTCTAAACTGGCGGGCGAAGTGGAGCCAACCTCAGCATTGATATTCAATCCGTCCGGGTTAACACCAACAGTAAACACTTCTGCACCCAGTTCACGAAACACCGCTGGTGCGACATGATAGGTCGCACCGTGGGCGCAATCGACCACTACCCTCAAGCCACGCAAATCTCCTTCACTGGAAAAGGTGCTCTTACAAAATTCGATATAGCGACCCGCAGCATCTTCTACCCGAGTCACTTTACCTAATTGGTCCGCTTCGACGGTGTGCATTGGCTTTTCAATCTGGGCCTCAATGTCTAATTCGGCCTGATCTGGAAATTTTTCCCCCACATTGGAAAAGAACTTAATGCCATTGTCGTAAAAGGGATTATGCGAAGCACTTATTACAATGCCCGCCTGGGCGTGAAACGTACGCGTAAGATAGGCGACCGCTGGAGTTGGCATCGGCCCAAGCATCATGATATCGACGCCCGCCGCGACAAGCCCTGCTTCCAGCGCGGACTCAAACATATATCCAGAGATACGCGTGTCCTTACCAATCACCACTTTGGGACGGCCTTCACGACTAAGCACTTTGCCGAGCGCCCAACCCAACTTAAGTACAAATTCGGGGTTAATCAGCTCATTACCAACCCGACCTCTAATTCCATCGGTACCAAAATACTTCCGTTTCTTCATTTAGTTAATCTCCGACACTTGTTGTGCCATTGCCGACCAGACCTTTAGAACGTCCACGGTTTCACCAACATCGTGACAGCGAATGATTCGCGCGCCTCTTTCCGCAGCGATAACAGCGCCTGCAAGGCTGCCGCACAACCGTTGATCAATCGGTTTTTGAAGAATATCCCCAAACATTTTTTTTCGGGACAAACCCACCAGAACTGGCACGCCTAACTCAATAAATTGGTCAATATGACCGAGAAGCTGCAGATTATGAGACAAGGTTTTGCCGAATCCGAAGCCAGGATCGACAACAATTTTCGCGCAACTCAATCCCGCAGCTTCACACGCTGCAATACGTTCCCGCAAAAACTGCACAATTTCTAGGACCGGGTCAGCGTAACAAGGGGCATCCTGCATGGTTTGCGGAGTAGCCTGCATGTGCATCAAACAAACCGCCGCACCGCTTTCCACAGCTACAGCCAGCGCAGTCGGGGCTCGCAACGCGTTGACATCATTAATCATCCCGGCTCCTGCTGCCGTAGCCGCGAGCATCACTTCAGGGTGACGGGTATCTATTGAAATAGGGACATCAATCGCCTGCACCAATTCTTCAAATACCGGCAGAACTCGGTCGAGTTCCTGTTGAATAGAGATCAGTTCGGCACCAGGCCGGGTGGATTCCCCGCCTATATCTAAAATAGCTGCACCGTCAGCAACCATCTCTATGCCACGCTCAACAGCAATATCAGCCGCTATAAACCGACCACCGTCAGAAAATGAGTCGGGAGTTACATTTAACACCCCCATAACTACGGGCTGGTCCAACACGAGCGATCGGCCCGCGCAATCTATGACCATCTCCGTAAAAAAGGTTAATTAGTGCTCAGATGCTGCGTCGCCGACACCTTCTGAACCCTCGGAGTCATCCTGAGATGATTTCGCAGCTGGCTGTGGAGTATTTACATCACTTGGCGGCCGTGGCGGCTTACCAGCCATCATGTCTTTAATCTGATCTTCGTTAATGGTTTCAAGGTCAATCAGCGCCTTAGCCATCGCGTGCAGCACGTCAATTTTTTCTTCTAAAATAGCTGCCGCCCGCTGGTAATTTCGATCCAGCAGATCTTTCATTTCAACATCTATTTTTGCAGCTGTATCATCAGACATGTGCTTAGACTGAGTCACACTACGCCCAAGAAACACCTCTTCCTCATCTTCGGCATAGGCAAGCGGACCCATTTCGGTAGATAGACCCCAGCGAGTAACCATGTTATGAGCAAGCTCGGTCGCGCGCTTGATATCGTTGGAAGCCCCAGTAGTTACGCCGTCCGCACCAAAAATTAGTTCCTCAGCAACACGCCCGCCATAAAGACTACATATCTGGCTTTCAAGACGCTGCTTGCTGTAGCTGTAGCGATCCTCTTCAGGCAAAAACAGAGTCACCCCAAGCGCCCGGCCATGGGGAATAATGCTGACTTTGTACACGGGGTCGTGACTCGGCACTGACAGACCAACTATTGCGTGTCCCGCCTCGTGGTAAGCCGTGAGCTTCTTTTCCTCATCACTCATTACCATAGAGCGACGTTCGACTCCCATCATAATTTTATCTTTGGCGCGATCAAAATCGTACATTTCCACTACCCGCTTATTACCTCGGGCAGCCAGCAATGAAGCCTCGTTTACCAGATTGGCCAAATCCGCACCGGAAAAGCCGGGAGTACCACGGGCTATTACATCAACATCAATATCATCGGATACGGGCACTTTACGCATATGCACTTTCAGCACTTGAGCACGACCACGGATATCTGGCAACGACACCACGACCTGACGATCAAACCTTCCCGGACGTAGTAGTGCCGGATCAAGCACGTCAGGTCGGTTAGTGGCCGCAATCACGATCACACCATCATTGGCCTCAAAACCGTCCATCTCTACCAGTAGTTGATTCAAAGTCTGTTCACGTTCGTCGTGACCACCACCAAGACCGGCACCACGATGGCGACCAACCGCGTCAATTTCGTCAATGAAAATGATGCACGGCGAACTCTTTTTTGCCTGTTCGAACATATCCCTTACTCGGGAAGCGCCCACACCGACAAACATTTCAACAAAATCAGACCCGGAAATAGTAAAAAATGGCACCTTCGCTTCACCGGCGATCGCCCTCGCTAACAAAGTTTTACCGGTACCAGGACTGCCTACCATCAATACGCCCCGTGGCAGATGTCCGCCGAGGCGCTGAAACTTACCGGGGTCTCGCAAAAACTCTACGAGCTCATGAACCTCTTCTTTGGCTTCATCAACGCCGGCTACATCTGCAAAGGTAACCTTAATCTGATCCTCGTTAAGCAAGCGCGCACGACTTTTGCCAAACGGCATGATGCCGCCCTTTCCCCCGCCGCCCTGCATCTGGCGCATGAAGTAAACATAAACGCCTATCAGCAGCAGAATCGGAAAGGAAGAGATGAGAATCTGCATCAGAATGGACTGTTTTTCCGGCGGTTCAGCACGAACTTCCACGCCGTTGGCCAGCAGATCATCGATCATGCGGTCATCCTGCGGAGCGAAGACTTCATAGCTTTGGCCGCTGCCATTAACAACGTAAAGCGTATCACCCTGAATTCGAACCGACTGCACCGATCCACTCTTCACCTCGTTGATAAATTGGGAATAAGTGATCGGGTTAGGCTGATTATTTCGCGCCGAAAAATTACTGAACACACTCATCAGTACTAACGCCACAACAACCCACAGAACGATGTTCTTAGTCATTCCATTCAACAATAGATACCTTTACTTGAAATTTAGAGCGGCTAGCATCTTGCTACACCGCTGAACACTCATCGGACAACCCCTCTCAGGCTCTCGATGATGTGATTAGTTTATCGTCCAGCTTAACGAATTTTTGACTTAAAGGCCTCTCTAAAAAAACACTTGCTGAAAAACCCGTCTGCAGCCATGCCCCACACACTTAATGTTATCGGCGAAATCCCGTTGCCAACAGATACTGTTCCACACTGCTATCCCGAGATGCGGCCGGCTTGCGCATTACCACCCGGCCAAAACGCGCTTTAACCTGTTGCCGATACTCGACCATTCCCGCGCCTTCAAAGGTTTTAGTCAGCAACTTTCCACCGGTCTTTAACACCTGCTCGCAAAAATCAAGGGTGAGCTCCAATAGATACATCATCGCTGGCTGATCCACTGCCTTGATACCTGAAACATTGGGGGCCATATCACAAATTACAAGGTCTGCAAGACCACCATCCAATCGACCCAGCAAATCATCTAGTACCTGCTGATCACGAAAATCCCCTTGAATTACTTCTACACCTGCCAACGGCTCCATTTCCAGTAGGTCGAGTGCGATCACCCGGCCCTTATCCTTTAACGCTCGGCTGGCCACCTGTGCCCAGCCGCCTGGGGCCGCACCAAGATCAACGACCAACGCGCCGGGCGTAAACAATCGATCACGCTTATCTATTTCAATCAACTTATAGCTCGCACGCGACCGATAGCCATCGAGCTGCGCTTGTTTAACCCATTTATCAGTAACGTGGCGGTCAAGCCAACGTGCACTGGAAGTGCTTTTCCTGGTCAACGAAAATCACCTGGAGACGTTAGATATACTCAATTTTAAGGATTTCAAAGGTTTTCTCCCCGGCAGGTGCCGGCACGATAACCTGATCATTAAGCTCCTTACCAATCATTGCCCGCGAAATTGGCGATTTAAACGAAACCTTTCCGATCTTTATATCCGCCTCATCGACTCCGACTATCTGATAACGAATTTCACTGCCGTCTGCAACGTTCACCAACATCACTGTGGCACCAAAAACCACTTTTTCGGTTCCTGCCAACTCAAGTGGGTCAATGATATTTGCATTGCCCAGACGATGCTCAATTTCACCGATTCGACCCTCAGCAAACCCTTGCTGTTCACGGGCAGCGTGGTATTCAGCGTTCTCTTTCAGGTCACCATGCTCCCGCGCCTCAGCAATCGCCAAGATGATCCGTGGCCGATCTTCGTTTTTGAGTTTTTGCAACTCGGCCCGTAGCACTTCCACACCACTTTTAGTTATCGCTTCTTTGCTCATGCATTCATTCCGATATGTAAACTTTGCAGCGACCTGACCTGCGGATCACCAGTCACTTCCAACGCCAGACACGTGGCCTCCGCACCGGCTAGCGTGGTGGTATAGGGCACCTGAAACCGCAAAGCGGCTCGCCGAATATTATAAGAATCAGTCACTGCCTGACGCCCTTCTGTCGTATTTACGATAAAACGAATATCGCCATTAGTGATCTTATCGACTATATGAGGCCGACCTTCTTTGACCTTGTTAACCGACTCACATTGGACCCCAGCATCACACAAAAATTCACAGGTCCCGCGGGTCGCTAGCAGATCGAACCCAAACTTCTCCAACGACTTACAAGCGGCTATCAGCCCAGGTCGTTTGTCGACATCTCGTACACTTATAAACGCGGTCCCGGGCTGTGGCATCGGGTTACCCGCAGCCAATTGCGCCTTGCCAAACGCCTCACCAAAGGTACTGCCAACCCCCATCACCTCGCCAGTCGATTTCATCTCTGGGCCGAGAAGCACGTCAACACCGGGGAATTTAGCAAACGGAAACACAGCCTCTTTTACGGAATAATAATCTGGCACCAACATGTGCAGAAAGCCCTGCTTCTCAAGAGTTTCACCGATCATACAACGAACCGCCACCTTCGCTAGCGGACGAGAAGTCGCTTTGGAGACAAACGGCACCGTCCGTGACGCTCGCGGGTTCACTTCAAGTATGTAGACCTG
>Ga0164315_10003718_pt1 | contig 11856 bp, 13 predicted proteins | sample GuaBasSedimGuay6_FD_113737 | JGI IMG/M metagenome (GOLD analysis project Ga0164315, IMG submission 113737) | Subseafloor sediment microbial communities from Guaymas Basin, Gulf of California, Mexico - Guay6, Core 4569-2, 0-3 cm | ecosystem: Environmental > Aquatic > Marine > Hydrothermal vents... | reverse complement strand
TGGTTCTCTTTTTTATGGAACCTGAAAAAGTGGACAGATGGCCATTGTTAAGATCAAATCTTCCCCTGTCGCGTCATGAAATGGAAGAAGAGTTGTTTCATACCGCACATGACAGTGTTGGTGCAATGTTGACAAAAAAATGGAACCTTCCAAAATCTTATATTACGGCAATCAGTTATCATCATTTGTTTTTCGATAGTAAAGAGATTAAAAAATATAGGCAGTCAAAAAATTATTCTGTTCTGGCAGAAATGCTGCACTTGTCTGATTTATGCAATGCTGTTTATACCTGTCATGACAAATCCGGTGCTTTGACCACCCTTAAAAAGAAATCTAAAAAACTTTTGGCCTTAACAGGAGATAAGGTAGATTTCCTGTTATCCTCTTTGCCCGGTTTGGTTGAAGAAATGTCAAGTGCATTGAATATTACTATTGGCTCTCAAATAAATTTTGATATTGTTATGGAGCAGGTCAATAAGAAATTGGTTGAAGATAATATCAGTTACCAGGAATTGACCTGGCAGTTGCAGAATTCATTAAAACAGCGTGATCAATATGCTGCCAAACTTGAGGCAGAGCTTGATATAGCAAGGGAGATTCAGAAAAGCCTTCAGCCTGACATTGATGCGATTCATCAGGTGGGTGCATTTAATATTCCCGCCTTTCATTTGTCAGGAGATTTTTATGATTATTTCACAAAAGAAGACGGTACCATCTGTTTTTGCCTCGGTGATGTGTCCGGTAAAGGAACATCAGCCGCATTGCTTATGGCAAAAGCCATCTCTCTTTTTCGGTGTTTGTGCAAAGTGGCAAATAATATCAGCGAAATTGTGCAACTGATGAATAATGAGCTTTGTGAAACTGCTGTCCGGGGTATGTTTGTTACTTTTGTCGGGGGATGGCTTCATCCTGAATCCAATCAGCTTGATATTGTTAATGTGGGACATCTGCCGCCATTTTTAGTGAATGATAAGACAATTACAAGAATTGAGGCCACAGATCCACCTCTGGGCATATTACCCGGGGTATTGCACCCTGCAAAACAGTTTTCCATAAAAAACAGTCGGCTGTACCTCTATACAGACGGGTTTACAGAAGGGCGGTTAAAAAATGGAGACACAAAAGATTCTGGCAATGAACTGGGATTAAAAGGCTTTTTACGCTGGCTCATCCAGTCAGGGAAAATGCCGCTGGATGATCAGATGGCATGGATTAAAGGACAATGCAGAACACAGCTGGCACCTCAGTCAGATGATCTGACATTAATGATATTATCTGGAGAGTAGTTTTTTTATCATTTTTATTTTATTAAATCCTTCTGTAGTGCGGCTGTATTCTACGGTATCCATGATCTGTTTTATAATATAAATACCAAGTCCTCCGGGTTTAAGAAGACTTGTATCCCTTGGTTTGATGGAATTGATATCAAATTTGATTCCATCATCAACAATCGAGATGGTTAGAGAATTTGTATTAAGCTTAACTGTAAGATCAATTTTTCGGTTATAGTCATTTTCATAGCTGTGTCTGATAATATTGGAACAGGCTTCATCAACAGCAAGAATAATACTCCCCGAATCCTTTTTTGAAAGGCAGGTCTTTAATGTAATGTCTGCCATCAGATTCCTGATATATTTCAGGTTCTTTGGGTGTGACATGACACTTAGATGAATGGGTTCCGATTTCATATCAAATTTTTATATAAAGCCTTGCAGGCTTTGTCAATCTTTGTAATTATCGTTGACACGGCAAATAGGGTAAGTTATCTATTAATCTTCATAAACAGATAAGTGATAAACATAACCTATGATCAAAGTAGAAAATCTCGTAAAAAGATATGGCAGCGTCACAGCTTCAAATCATTTAAATTGTCATTTTGAGAAGGGAAAAATTACCGTCATCCTCGGTGGAAGCGGTTCTGGGAAAAGTACCCTGTTAAGGCAGGTCACAGCACTGGAAAAACCCGATTCAGGATCTATATATTTTGACGGTATAGATATAACTACCCTGAGCAAAAAAAAAATATATGAGATCAGAAAAAAAATGGGCATGCTGTTCCAGGGATCTGCTCTTTTTAATTATTTAAATATTTTTGAAAATATAGCATTCCCCCTGCGGGAGCATACAAAAATTGCAAATAATGTTATCAAAACGATTGTTACCATGAAGCTGGAGATGGTGGGGTTAAGAGGGACTGAAGACCTGATGCCCTCACAGTTATCCGGAGGGATGATGAAGCGGGTGGGACTTGCCAGGGCTATTGTTATGGATCCTAAAATCATCTTCTATGATGAGCCCACATCCGGCCTTGATCCCATTTCAACAGGAGTGATTGATAAGCTTATCAAGGATCTTAACAGGGCGTTGAATATTACATCTGTGGTGGTTTCTCATGATATTGAATCCTGCTTTAGAATAGCCGATAACATTATTATTCTTTTTTACGGGGATATCATTGCAAAAGGAACTGTGGAAGAGATAAGGAACAGTAAGGATTTAAGGGTAAGGCAATTCATCAATGGAGAACCGGAAGGCCCGATCCCCTTTACCCGGACTGATAAAAATTACCTGGATGAACTTTTGTTTGACTAAAGGAGGGTTGTGAGCATAGAGATTACAGCATCACTTGGCCGTACCACTTTAAACCGGCTTCAGGTCTTTGGCAGGAGTGGGATTTTTTTATTTGTTTCTATTTTTCAAGCATTTTTGCCGCCTTTCAGGATATCCCGCCTTATTAAAGAAATTGAATTTATCGGATCCAAATCATTTTTAATTGTTTTTGTTACAGCTCTTTTCACTGGTATGGTACTGGGTATTCAAGGTTATTATTCGTTAAGCCAGTTTGGTGCAGAGGCAGCCCTTGGTGTTATGGTTTCACTTTCAATCATAAGGGAGTTAGGGCCGGTGCTTTGCGCATTGATGGTTACCGGCAGGGCAGGTTCTGCCATTACGGCACAAATTGGTATCATGAAAATTACAGATCAGTTTCCTGCCCTTGAAATGATGGCCATTGATCCCTTGAAATATGTAATCAGTCCTAAAATTATTGCGGGAATCCTTTCTCTGCCACTTTTAACTGCCTTTTTTGATCTGGTCGGTATTGCCGGTGGATACCTTGTCGGCGTAAAACTGTTAGGGGTCAATGAAGGTGCATATTTAGGTAAGCTGGTAACAGCCATCACGTTTACAGATATTTATGGTGGGATCTTAAAATCTCTGTGTTTTGGACTTTTGATCACCTGGATATCATCATTTATGGGCTTTACAGCTGAACCCACTACTGAAGGAGTGAGCAAGGCAACCACTGATGCAGTTGTTTTGACCTCGCTTTCAATTCTTATTGTGGATTATATCTTGACATCTTTATTACTATAGGATTTAAATTATTTATCATGTATGGAAGAAAAACAGAAATTTCAGTCGGTATTTTCATGATGGTGGGTATTGCCTGCCTGGTATATTTATCTGTTAACCTGGGTGGTGTCAATCTTTTCGGGTCGGACTCTTTTATGATTGATGCAAGATTTGGATCCATAGAAGGCCTCGAAGTCGCAGCTTCTGTTGAAATTGCCGGGGTACCGGTGGGAAAAGTAAAAAGAATTACCCTTGAAGACAATGAAGCCCTTGTACAGATGGAAATAAAAAATGGGACAAAAATTACGGATGACACTATTGCTTCCATTCGTACAAAAGGAGTGATAGGAGATAAATTTGTCAAGTTGTCGCCAGGCGGTTCTGATGATTATCTGGAAGATAAAGATTCTTTAATGGATACGGAATCAGCCATCAGCCTGGAAGAATTAGTCAGCAAATATATTTTTGAGAAATAACAAGATTATGAGTTTTAAAATTAAAAGTGAAGAAAAAGAAAATATCGGTGTCGTTATAGTTGAAGGTGAAGTTGATATGTTCACCTCCCCGGGTTTGCGGGATAAACTGGTTCCATTCTTTGAAAAAGGGGTTAAAGGGATTATTGTCAATCTTTCAGGTGTCTCTTTTATGGACAGTTCCGGTATCGCAACCCTTGTGGAAGGCCTTCAATGGAGCAAGAAAGACAACAAGAAGTTTATTCTGGCTGGATTGGGTACAAATGTAATGAATGCACTGTCTTTGACAAAACTGGATAAGGTGTTTGACATACAAACAAATGCTGATGATGCATATAAAGAATTGTGTAAAAGTTAGATAATATTTGGTTTGCTTTGTGGGGGGTATCAATGAAGTCGTTTAAATTTGTTTTTCCTGTTTTTTTTATTGTATTCTTGTTTTTGCCAAACCAGCCTGTCTATGCATCGCCTGTTCAGGACCAGTTAAAAATTACTATTGATAAAATTCTGGAAATATTACGGGACCCGTCACTCGAGGGAGAAGAACAGGTTGCGAAAAGAAGAGCATCCCTTCGTAAAGTGATCAATGAAAGGTTCAGTTTTGCAAAAATGTCCCAATTAAGTCTAGGCAGGCACTGGAAAAAAAGAAGTGACGAGGAAAAGAAAGTTTTTATCGAGCTGTTCGGGCAACTTCTTGAGGAAACCTATATATCCAAAATAGAGGCTTATACCGATGAAGAAGTAGTTTATGTAAAAGAGTATGTAAAAAAAAAGAAAGCACAGATAAATACAAAAATTATTACCCAGACAATTGAAATCCCAATTGATTACAGAATGTATAACACCAAGGGTTCGTGGCTCGTATATGATCTGGTGATAGAAGGTGTCAGTCTGGTGGGAAACTACCGTTCCCAATTTGATCAGATTCTGAAGAAAGATTCTTATGAGAAGCTAGTGGAAGAGCTTAAAAAGAAAGTTGAGAATTGATCGCAGCATCTTAAATATTTTCAGCTGATTTCAGAAGACTTATCTATATCAAAGATAGTTCCTTTCAAATATTCTTTTGTTTCGTACCGGGTAATATGGGTCATTTTTTTTGTGATCGTACCTAATTTTTTTGTCTGCACTAAAATTTTATTGATCAGCTCAATATTTGAATCATTATCTTTAATATTTAATTTAAGAAGTTCCAGGCCACCGAGAATGACCTGTAGCGGCTGATTCATTTCATGACAGATACCACCTGCTGTTTCTATGGCCGCAAACACTTTCTCGGTTTTTTTTAAATCATTAATATCATGGATAAAGGCACAGATTCCATCTACCTGGTTTTCTGAATTAAAAATTGGATATAAATTGATATCATAATATGTTTCATCTCGCTTTTTCTGGTAATTTATCGGTTTGCGAGTTTTGATCACTTGAGCCACGAGCACTCTAAGTCTTGAAAAATCATTTTCATTAAAAAAATTTTTAAATTTTTTACCGATCATTTCTTTGGGAGTTTTATTAAACAGCAAAGCACCCGGTGTATTCAAGTTGATAATAATTCCTTTAATATCGAAGAGGTAAATCAGGCTGTCGGTTGCGTTGATCATTGCCCGTATGGTGCTTTCACTTTTTTTAAGGGCTTCTAGGGTTTGTTCTTCTGATTGATCCAGTGACATATTTGTCCGCCTTGACAGATGGTTATACTCAATTGTTTTCTTACCCGAACATATCATAAAGAAAAATTCAAAAAAAGGGTTCTGCCTATTTTAATTTGCATTGTTTCTTCAAAAAGTGTGCTTATTCTTTCTTTTAAGTGTGATAAATCAAAACGGATCAAGAGTCATGAAAAAAATATTGATTACAGGTGCTTCAGGGTTTATTGGAAAAAGACTTGTCAAACTTTTTTTATCAAAAAGATATCATGTAACCAGCATCTCCAGATCTTTAAATCATCCTTTTTCAACACAAATTCAAAAGTTCAGCCAAAAGTTTAAATGGATCAGTGCAGACACCACCATTGAAGGAAAGTGGCAGGATCACGTTGCAGGATCTGATATTATTATTAATTTGACCGGTCAAAATATTTTTCATTATTGGACAAAAAAATACAAACAAGCCATTTATGACTCCCGTATATTAACAACCAGGCATATTGTCAATGCCATTGAAAATGGAACAACTCAAAAGCTTTTGACTGCTTCTGCCATGGGCATTTATGGAGATTGCAAAGAAGATGTGTTAACCGAAGGAAGAACTTCGGGAAATGATTTTCTGGCAAATGTGTGTTCTGATTGGGAAAAAGAAGGATTAAAGGCACGAAATAAAGGTGTCACTGTTGCTGTAATGCGATTCGGTGTTGTCCTCGGGGATGGCGGGGCATTGTCTTTGATGATCCCGGCATTTAAGCTGTTTGCCGGCGGCCCACTGGGCAGCGGTCGACAATGGTTTCCATGGATACATATTAAAGATCTTGAAAAAGCAGTTCAATTCATTGTTGAAACTGAAGGACTTGAAGGTATCTTTAATTTTACAGGGCCCACTGCGGTGCGACAGAGGCAATTTGCCAAAGCATTGGGTCGTGTGTTACACCGGCCTGCATTTGTACCGATCCCTTCTTTTATCATCAAGACAATAATGGGTGAGCTTGGCGGGTCTCTTCTTCAGAGTCAAAGAGCGATTCCTAAAAAACTTATGGAGTCAGGATTTTCATTTTTCTTTTCAGATGCGGATTCAGCACTTAAAGACATTTTAGGCAAATAAAATTTTATTTGGAAATTGATCTGTTTATCAAAAATATATAGTATTTAAATATTCATTGATGTGGTATATAATTTGCTTATTATAATTTAGTATTTAGTAATTAATATTTTATTTGAAACAATAAATTAATTTAAAATCGCTAACACAAAGGAGAGGAAACATGGAATTTGGATCAGTTGATGAAATATTAAGCTTTGCCATTGATAATGAAAAAGACGCAGTCGAGTTTTATACATCTTTAGCCAAAGAAGCGACCAGAGCCTCACTGAAGCAAACATTTGAAGGGTTTGCAAAAGAAGAAGAAAAACATGTTAGTCTTCTTTCAGATATGACAGTTAATAAAGAGAAAATTGATTCCTATAAATTTAAAGAAGTCACTGATCTCAAAATCAGTGACTACATGGTGGAAACAGAGTATAAGGAAGGAATGCCCATGCCTGAAATTCTTAAAATTGCCATGAAAAGGGAAGAAAATGCCGTCAAGCTATACACCAATCTTGCGGGCAAGACAGATCATGAAGATGCGAAAAAAGTTTTTATGATTCTTGTTCAGGAAGAAGCAAAGCATAAACTTATTCTGGAAACAATGTATGATGATTACCTTGCTGACCAGGATAATTAATCAATTCATTTATTGATTTTTGTCAGTAAAAAGGGTTGGTGAAGGGTTTATCAACCCTTTTTTTTCATCAAATTTTAGTTCAGATACAACTTAAGAATGCCGGAGTAAAGGAAGAAAAGTGGATTTAAAATATCTTTTCAGACCATCGACTATGGCAGTTATCGGAGTGTCCACGTCGCAGGACAATCATCCGGCTAACGTGATCTACAATAAAAATCATCTGCGGTATCCTGTAAAAACATTTCCAGTAAATCCAAAGGGGGGAATTCTCTACAGGGATAAACTTTATTCCAGCGTCGAGGATATCCAGGAAGATATCGATATGGCGGTCATTGCAGTCCGTGCCGAGTATGTTCCCGGGGTGGTTGAGCAATGTATACAAAAGGGTGTTGGAGGCGCTGTGATCATATCCGGCGGGTTTGCAGAATCCGGGAACTTAAGATTGCAGCAGCGGGTGGCGGATATTGCCAGAGAAGCCTCTTTTCCGTTTGTGGGTCCTAATTGCCTGGGGATTTATGCTCCGGATTATGTGGATACATTTTTTTTGCCAGGAGAACGAATCATTCATCCTGATAAGGGCAATGTCGGTTTTGTCAGCCAGAGCGGGGGAGTTCTCGTGGACCAGATGGTTAAATTTGCAGGACAGGGTATTGGCATATCCCTTGCGGTCAGCATAGGAAACAAAGCCTGCATCAGAGAAACAGATATGCTGGACTGGCTGGATCAGGATCTTGAAACAAAGGTTATTGCCTTTTATGTTGAAGGGTTTGAAAAAGGAGAAGGTCGTCAATTTATTAAAAAGGCTGAGCAGTGTTCCAAGCCTGTGATAATCTTAAAGGCTGGAAAGAGTAAAAAGGGTATTGAGGCGGTTTCAAGCCATACCGCTTCTCTGGCTGGGGATTACCGTGTCTTTTCTGAAATTATGAAACAATATTGTGTAGCAGAGGCAGATAATGAATATGAACTGACTTGTTTTTGTGAATCATTAAGCTGTTATCCCAAGGGCATAAACGGAAACATCGGAATTATTACTTTGAGCGGAGGACATGGTGTTATCGCTGCCGATGCATGCGAGCTGCATGGTATAGCCCTCCCTGGAATAGAAGCTGAAACAAAAAATATTATTAAAGAGAAACTGTCATTGGGAATCAGAGATATTGTTTCCCTTGATAATCCACTGGATCTCACCGGAAGCTCGACGGACTGCGATATTGTGACTTCTGCAAGACATTTGTCAAGGGATGCTAATATTGACTGTATCATGGCCCTGTTAATTCCATATTCGCCGGGGATCTCTACTGATATCGGGGCCAAACTCAGCCAGGTGGCAAGGAATGAAGGTAAACCAATGATTGCATATGTTCCAAATGAAGATAAATACAACATTATCATCGAAGGGTTTGAACTCAATAATATTCCGGTGGCCTCTTCAGTGGAGGGGGCAGTGCTCATGGCCAAGGCATTGATGAGGTGCAGACCATGTTAAAGGAAGACAGCAAAAACATTATAGAAAAAAATAAATCATTAGGATGGGTGCTGGAACCGGATGCAAAGGCATTAATGAAATTACAGGGACTTGATATCCCTGAATTTATTTTAACTGACTCCTTTGAAGAAGCAGATCATTTTTTAAAGAGAATTGATTCGCTGGTCGTGGCAAAAGCTGTTTCAAAAAAAATTCTTCATAAAACAGAATATCAGGCAGTTGTTACAGGCATTTTATCAAGTGATCACCTGAAAAGAGAAATGATGAGATTGAAACAACTTGACGGGTGCGAAAATATCCTTGTTGAACAGATGGTTGAGGGTATTGAGGTGATTATCGGGGCAAAAAATGATTTTCAGTTTGGCCCGGTTATTATTTTTGGCATTGGTGGTACTTCTGTTGAAATTTATAACGATACGGCAATCCGGATGGCACCGCTTAAGACTGACGATGTCTCGTCCATGGTGGCATCACTGAAAGCAAAGAAGATCATATCCGGATATCGGGGAAAAGCCGGTGTAAATATGGAGGTTTTAACCCATTCAATTGTTAATTTTTCCTTATTTGTCATGGAAATGGAAACTGATTTTGAATCTATAGATTTAAATCCCGTAATTTGTACCAGGGATAGATGTGTCATTGCGGATGCAAGAATCATATTGAAACCATCCTGATTGGTAACATTATTGAGTTGATACATATTTGTATCATGAGACAAAAAATGGATGAATATAAGGAAAGATTTATGCCGGCGAAAAGGGGTATACACGATAAAATGCAGCTTAAAATAATATCCTGGAATATAAATGGATTGCGGGCAGTGATGAAAAAAGATTTTACAAAGATTATTCATGACCTTGGTCCGGATATTCTCCTGCTTCAAGAAACAAAATTACAGGAAAATCAGCGTTCTGATGAGATGATCCATTTACATTCCTATGAATCATTCTGGTCCTATTCAACCATAAAAAAAGGATATAGTGGCGTTGCTGCCTATTCGAAATTAAAACCTGAAAAAGTGACCACTTCATTTTTGAAACCTGACTTTGATAATGAAGGCCGGGTCATTCAACTGGATTATAACAGCTTTATTTTATTTAATATTTATTTTCCCAACGGTCAGATGAGTGAAGAGCGGCTCCAGTATAAACTTGATTTCTATGACTGGTTTTTATCCTATGCGAATAAACTGAGAGATCAGGGGAAGAGCCTGATCATCACCGGTGATTTTAATACAGCTCACAATGAAATTGATTTGAAAAACCCCAAGCCCAATTCCAAAAGATCCGGGTTTTTAAGAATTGAAAGAGATGTTCTGGATCGTATGGTTGATCAGGGCTATGTAGATACCTTCCGGTATTTTTATCCGGAAGAAGTTAAGTATTCCTGGTGGTCATACCGGTTTAATGCAAGAAAAAATAATGCAGGCTGGCGGATTGATTATTTTTTTGTAACAAAAGATCTTATCGATAAAGGCATTGTCAAACAAGCCTTTATCGATAATGAGGTATTGGGATCAGATCATTGCCCGGTGGGTCTTGTAATACAAATTTAATCGATTAATCTTTAAACACCAGCTTTCCACCAATATGCCCTGCAATACCGGCAGCAGCCAGCATAATGATATTTATAAAAATAAATATCCAAACTTTGGAGGATGATAAAACCTGGGGATCTATAAAATACCAGGCAAAACTAATCACACATGAAACCGTGGTCAAAATGGCTGCCAGGATTTTTAATTTAAACATCATTGTCATGGCCCCGTTATATTTTTTCTTCCATTCAAGAATTCCTGTAAAAATGACAAGAGGAAGGGCAATGATGACAAAGATCAGGTTAACAAAGGCTACTCTGGAAAGAAGGTCATAGTCAAATATCCATGCCGCAAGCCAGAGGATGACTGCGACAGGCAGTATCCCATTTGGTGTGTGTACTAAAACCGGGTGGGCATGGTGGTGAACCAGTAATGATTTGATTTTTTCAAAGCCGGTCTCTTCAACGGCAGGGACGGGTGCCAGATTTTTATTTTTTACACTTTTTCTTTTGGGTATTTTTTCCGGAATTGAGGCTTCGTCTATTTCTATAAATTTATTTGCACCTACACCGCAAATCGGGCATTTTTCAGGTGGTGTATCACCTCTGTGAATATATTTGCAAACACTGCATTGCCATACTTTCATATAGGGGGTCCTTTTTAGTTTTTAACGATCTTCCATATCTGTATACACACACTCATCAGGTCCGCAATAGTCGCCGACATATTCTGCTCCGGGCCTGTATAGGGAAGGTTTTTCAGCTGCCATGGCATATTGTTCTTCAATGACATGAGCTGCCCATCCACTAACCCTTGAAATTGCAAATAAAGGGGAGAAAAGATCTGTGGTAATGCCCATGGTATAGAAAAGGGAGGCACTGTAAAAATCTACATTACTAAAGATGTCTCTGTGTTTCTTTGCTTTAAAAGCAGCCTTACCTTTTTTCTCAAGTTCCCTCGTAAGCTCATACCAAAGGGGTTGTTTTGCAATTTCTCCCATTCTTTTACACATGGGTGCAAGGATGATGGCGCGGGGATCATCGGTCTGATATACCGCATGACCAAGTCCCATGATAAGTCCTCCTGATTCTAATAAATTATTGATATAGGCATCAATTTTATCAACAGAGCCGATTTCTTTCAGCATTTTCATGACCTTGACATTGGCACCGCCGTGAAGGGCACCTGAAAGAGAACCAATAGCAGCTGCTATGGCTGAATAAATATGTGCCCTTGTTGATGCCACCTGCCTTGCCGTGAATGTGGATGCATTAAAGGAGTGTTCAGCGTGCAGGACAAGGCTTGTATCAAAAAAACGACTTATTTCATCATCAGGCTTTTCACCATTGAGCATATATAAAAAATTTGCTGCATGGTTTAAATCATTGTCCGGTGAAATGACTTGTTTTTTGTTTCTAATCCGGTCCCATGCAGCTGTTATGGTTGCTATTCCTGCAATAAGATTTTCTGCGCTGAACAATATGTTTTCAATTCCGGGTTCTCCCATGGTTTGATCATTTTGGATCAACAAAGGTGTTGCCATTTGCAGGACATCCATGGGATTCATGTCTGAAGGAAGCGTTTTAAGAAAAGAAAAAATATTTTCAGGAACCTTTCTTTTTTGTTTCAGACT
>Ga0164315_10003717_pt1 | contig 11856 bp, 9 predicted proteins | sample GuaBasSedimGuay6_FD_113737 | JGI IMG/M metagenome (GOLD analysis project Ga0164315, IMG submission 113737) | Subseafloor sediment microbial communities from Guaymas Basin, Gulf of California, Mexico - Guay6, Core 4569-2, 0-3 cm | ecosystem: Environmental > Aquatic > Marine > Hydrothermal vents >... | reverse complement strand
TTCCAATCAAAAAATCAAGTTTGGTAAAATCACCTTCAGCTAAAAATTCTTTGTTTTTTATTTCAATACTAAACCAGTTATAATCAGATTTTATTTTAGTTATCTTTTTTAATATAATTTTACTGTATGGTGTTTGTTTTAAATTTATTCTAACACTCCAGGCTGAATTTTCAGTTGATGAAATGTTAATATTTAAAGGTATACCGGCATTTTTGCAAACCTGATTAGCATGCCATTTAGTAAACCACGATAAATTACTCATAGTCAGACTATTTTAATTTAATTTTTAAAAAGGAGTTTTTGATAAACTGAATTATCAAGATACATAATTTTTATAATATATAGGCCTGTTTCTAAATCCGAACAGGAAATATTTACCACGCTTGAATCAGTTAAGATACTCTTGACCAGTTTACCGTGGATATTTAGTAGTTCAATTTTTATTGTCTTAAAACCTGTAGTTTTATTATTCAATCCAATCCGAATTTGGTCATGAAATGGATTTGGGAAAACGCTTATTTGTGGCTCAATATCAACTGTTTTGGCAGATACTAGATGGCTCCATATTTTAACTACAAATTCGGGGTGGTCTATAAATGGGTTACGGTTTCCCTGATATTGATTATAAATAATATCATTTCTGTCTCGTTCCCAGTCACTTACCGGATCGTTTTTATGCCATTCATACAGGTCTGAAAGTTTTCCATGAAGAGGTTTTTTTTGATTGTAAGGTGATGAATTCACATAATCGACAATTTCTAAATCCGGCTCAAAATTTTCACCTTCATACCTTGTTGCCATATAAAAAATCATTCGGGCTACGTCTCCTTTCACAATGTCCCTTGGTTCCCATGAATTTGAAGTTAGTCTGCATTCAGTAGTACCGTCAGCATCCACATAAATATCCCCGCCATTGGCAAAATCATAATTTGACCTGGCTGAATTAACAGTTATGTCACAGGGTCTAAGGGCATGCACGTCAGTTCCTGCGCCTATTTCAGTGCCAAAATCACCATGTGATTTTGCCCAAACATGTTCCCTGTTCCAACCATTTTCATTGTTATATTCCTGTGCTGCATTTACCGACCAACCTGAATAAAGTAGTATTACATTTGCTGAGTTTAATGTATCCTGGTCTGTTTCTTTTAATATATCCCAAACATCTGTACTTGTACTAGTGTAAGGAAATTCTGTATGGCCTTTGATAATATTATATAAGGCTGTTTTAAGTTCCTCGCCGCCCAAATTTTCTGTTTCATCGTAATAACCATCCGGAATCTGAGCAATTAAGTTAATGTTTACCTGAAACAGGAATAACGAAACGATGATAAAAAATCTGTAACTCATTTATTTAATTTTTAGCCGTAAATTTGTTTTTATAAAGTGTTTTTAATTTTGTTGCAAGTTAAATCATTTTTAATTTTAAATAAAATTGAATTTTTTAGTGATTTCTGATAGGGTATTTTTAATTGGACTTATCTTAGAATTAGAAAAGGAAGAATAAAGCGCTTTAAAAACTAAATGTAAAACTTATAAATATTAAAAAAATGAAGAAAATATTATTCAACAAAGGGAAAATACTGATTTTAATTTTAATGGTTTTTGGGTTTCAAACAGTATATGGTCAAAATACAGATGTTTCTTATTTTACCATCAAAGGAAAAATAAAAGACCAGGCAAATAAAAAAGAAATTGTATTTGCAACTATATCAATAGTGGGCACACATGTTGGTACGGTAACAAACACTGATGGTGAGTTTACAATTAAAATAAAAAAAGCCGCTAACGCAAAAGAATTGGAATTCTCACATATTGGTTATAATAGTAAAAGAGTATTAATTAGTGGGTTAAAGCCTGAGGGGAATGATATTTTATTAGAATCTTCATCGGTATCCTTGGACGAAGTAACCATAAGACCATCTAATGCTGCGGAGTTGGTAAGAAATGCATTGGCACTTGTTCGGAAAAATTATAGTGTTATTCCATTAAATTTTACTGGATTTTATCGGGAGACCATAAAACAGCGACGGGATTATATTTCCATTTCTGAGGCTATTGTCGATATATACAAAGGATCATACAGTAAAGAATATGATTATGATAAAGCAAAAATTTATAAAGGTAGAAAAAGTGCTAATGTAAAACGTACTGATACACTTGCTGTGAGACTTCAGGGTGGTCCTTATATTTCACTGTTGCTTGATATAATTAAGAATCCCGATGTACTAATGGCATATGATATTGTTAGTAATTATGATTATGAACTTACTAATATCATATCTGTTTCAAACAAATTAAATTATGTGGTTAGCTTCAAACCAAGGGTTGTAAACGATGATTTTCCTTTATATACGGGAAAGTATTATATTGATGTAAAATCCCTGGCCTTCACTTCAGCTGAATTTAGCCTGGATATTAATGATAAAGAAAAAGCCAGTAAGTTTTTTGTAAGGAAAAAACCTTTAGGTTTAAAACTTATACCTATGAGTACAAACTATATAATTAAATATAAAGAAGTTAATGGCAGGTATTACTTTAATTATGCACGTAGTGAGGTAAAATTCAAATGTAAATGGAAAAAGAAATTATTTAATACAAACTATACTATTATGTCAGAAATGGCAACAACAGATTGGACTGCCGAGAATGTGAACAAATTTACAAAAAAAGAAAGCTTAAAAAAGAATACTGTTTTTGCTGAAGAGCTCACTGCCTTTATGGATGATGATTTTTGGGGAGAATATAATTACATTGAACCGGACGAGTCAATTGAAACAGCAATAGAGAAATATAACAGGAGGGTTAAAAAGCAAAATAATTAGGAGGATTGGTTGTTCGTATTTTTATGCTGAGCTTTTACATTGAGCCTGTCGAAATGTGTCGGAGTATAATTTTTGGTAACTTTGGATTGCTATTTCAAACAGGTTAAACTCTTTTGAGATAGCAATCACCTTTTATTAGGAATATTTTAAAATTTGATATTGTACATAAGAAGGTTGAAATCTTTCTCAGCAACTATAAGGTAAAATATGAGTTTATTGCAGAAGAGTATAGTAAACAGAATAAAGCGGGGTAATATCCTTGCTTTTGAAAAAGTTTTTCGTGAGCTATATTCCCCCCTTTGTGGGTATGCAAATAAAATGATAAATGATCAAGACAAAGCAGAGGAAATTGTTCAGGAAGTATTTTACATTATTTGGAAAAATAAAGAAAGATTAACTATAAGGGTTTCATTAAAATCATATTTATATAAATCCGTTCAAAATAGTTGTTTGCAAATAGGACAGCATCAACTTGTTAAGGACAAATACCGACAGTTTGTAATAAATCGTGATAATGACAAACAACAAAGTCCGGAGACAGTGTTGGAGGTTAAAGAAATTAACAAAGCAATTGATCAGACACTTGATGCTTTACCGGAGCGATGTAAAGAAATTTTTTATATGAATCGTTTTGAAGGATTAAAATACAGGGAAATTGCAGAAAAATTATCAGTATCACAAAAAACAGTTGAAGCCAATATAAGTAAAGCATTAAAGCATTTACGGAAAAATTTAAAACAATACGTGGATGTAATTTAAAGATAGAGGACAAAAGTATAAAGATAAAAGAAGATGAATATAAAAGAAAAAAAAATATATAATGTTGATGTAGCCTGGGAAAAACTTCATTCCCGATTTGAGGAAGATGGCTTATTAACTACAGAAAACAAAATAAGGAGTATTGATTTTTACATGATTGCAAAAATCGCTGCTGTTTTTGTTGTTGGCTTATTTGCTAGTTATTTGGTTTATACTTATTGGGGCAGTAATGAATATGCCGGTATGCAATTAGCTGAAACATTTACAGAGAGCAACATAAAAATTATTGAACTTTCTGATGGATCGGTGGTTCATATAAATAAAAAATCCAAATTATATTATCCTGAAAATTTTAGCACAAATGAACGAATTGTTGAACTTGAAGGAGAAGCATTTTTTGATATAAAAAAGAATCCTCAAAAACCTTTCATAATAAAAGCACGAAATAAGGAGATTAAAGTTTTAGGTACTTCGTTTAATGTTAATACTAATTTTGAAGGTGAAAAAGTAGAAGTATTTGTGAAAACAGGTAAAGTTAAGTTTTATGAACCAGGAAATGTTCAAAAACAACTTATTCTGAAACCTGGTTTTATAGGAATAATGGACAAAAAAGTGATCGAAAAAAGGTCAAATAATGATCCAAATTACATGTCATGGAAAACCAAGTATTTTGATTTTAGTCAGGGTGAAAAGTTAGATAAGGTAATTGCTACTATTAATAGAGCTTACGGTGTAAATATTACTTTGGAAGATAAAAAATTATCTAAAAATGTACATAATACAGTTTATGACAACCATTCTTTGGATACTATTTTAAAGTTAATTTGTGCAACTTATTCATTATCGATTGAAAATAAAAATGAAGAGATTGTTCTAAAGACTAAATAATAAGTAGAAACTTTAAGTTCAGATCTCTATGTGATTAATTATTCATAAAAAAAGTCATAAAATATTGTTATATTGCTGAAAAAAGTTCAGTAACAATACTTCAAGGCTTATTTGATAATGTGATTTCGTGCAAACACTAATTATGAACCTATGCTAAAAGTGCAGAATTGGAAAAAGAGTTCTTTGATCTATCAAAGCTTAATTCTTGCACTTGTACTTAGTTTGATTTTTCCGAAAATTTTACCCGCACAAGACACTATTTTAAACTATCCTATTTCCATTAAGTTAAGAAAAACTACTATTATTGAGGCTCTTACACAGATAACTGAAAAAACTAACTATTATTTCACTTTTGATGGGAAAACCCTGGATGCAAACAAAAGGATAAATATTACTTTTAAAAATGAACCGTTAAAAAATTGCCTTAATATAATTTTAAATGATTCAGATCTTTATTATATAGTGATTGATAACCATATTGTTATTAATAAAAAGGTTCTTGAAGACAAGAGAGAGGCAGTTATTAATGATACAGCCATAAATATTATAGAACTACAGGGGAAAGTTATTGACAAAGAAAATAACCAAAGTCTGGCTTTTGCAGCTGTTGGCATTGAAAACTATAATATAGGTTCCATTACAAATTCACAAGGCTCATTTATTCTTAAAATTCCAAAAGAATTAATAGTCAAAAACCTTTGTATTTCATATATTGGATATAAAAATACTTGTATTCCGGTTGTACAACTATATGGTAAAATGAAAACCATTGAATTACAGCGTGATTATATTTCTGTCCAGGAAGTAATCATAAGGGGCACAGATGCTAAAACGATAATTAGAGAAGCAAATAGGAATACAAAAAATAATTTCAGTACAAAACCAAACTACCTGACCACTTTTTATCGCGAATCAGTAAAACAGAAGGATAAATTCATGTTTTTTTCTGAAGCAGTTTTGAAAGTCTATAAAGCTGCCTATACTAATACTTATGATACTGACCTGGTTAAAATTTTAAAATCCAGAAGCTTTCATGATGTTTCGGAAAAAGATACCGTCAGGTTGAAATTGAAATCAGGACTTAATTCTTCTTTATCACTTGATTTGGTTAAAAACAAGATTGATTTTATTGATGAAGATAACTTTCATCTTTACAATTATAAAATGGTAAATATTATTACCTATAATAATCATCCTGCCTATGTAATTGAATTTAAGCAGAAGAAAATTGTGCAAGATGCATTGTACATGGGGCAATTATATATTGATATTGACAAACTGGCCATAATTGGAGCAGAATTTAGTATTAACCCGGAAAAGATTAATAAAGCACATTCACGTTTTATCGTTAAAAAGGAACGGGGCTTAAAATTAAGGGTGAAAAATGCCAATTACCGGGTGAGTTATCATGAAGTTAATGGTAAATATTATCTCAGGCATGTAAAAGGGGAATTAAAATTTAGGGTAAAGAAAAAAAGAAAATTATTTGCCACTACTTTTGAAACCTGTTTAGAAATGGCTGTATGCAGTATTGATACAATAAATGTTCAGAAACCAAAAAGAAAAGAAACAGATAAGCTGAATACTATTTTTGTAAATGATGTCAGGGAATATGATAATACTTTTTGGGAGGGCTATAATTTCATTAAACCTGATGATAATTGGCAGGAAGCAATCAATAAATTAAAACTCAAACTGGAACAGCAAATGGGAACTTCTTTGGATTAATCATAAATACTTATGATGTATTTAAGTTGAAAAAAGAAAATAAAAATGGCGACCATATACTCAAGTATTTTTTTACCTTATCTTTATTTGTATTCCAGTATTTAATATTTCATTAATGAAAGGATTTACTTTTACAAAATCACTTTTTTCAAAAATATGAGGTTCGATTACCGTTTCATCATTTTTTCGCAAAGTCATCAGATTTATTTCAGTTTCAAACATATTTATAACTTTATCCAACACAATTGCAAGGTCAATATCACTGTCTTTATGATTATTACCTTTTGCGAAAGAACCAAATAAATAAGCAGACTGTAAATTAATTTTGTTTAATAATAGTCTGTTAATATAATCTTTTGTTATTTTAATAGCGTATTCTTTATCCATTCCCGAATTGTGTTTATTTCATTAATTTGTCAATATTAATTTCTTTCTTTTCCATTTAATGTTTTAGCTCATACAAATTTAATTAATTAAATTTTTGCTATGACTTGAAATAATTGATAATTCGTAGAGTCGTGGCTATATTTGTAGATTCAATATTAATCTGAAATGTATAAAAAGCTATATTTTAAATGGAAAGCTATGAAAATAGTATATAAAGTGATTTTTTTTATCACACTTCTTTTATTAATCCTTATTTTAAGTAATTGTAATTTAATAATTTATGGTATTCAGCAAGGTGCAGGGCAAATGCGAATTGTACGTAATGCCGAACCTATTGAAGAGATACTCAATGATTCTTTAACAAGTGATTCATTAAGGCAGAAATTGATGCTAGTGGGGAAAATAAAGAGATATGCTGAAGATACTTTAGGCTTAAATCCCTCCAAAAATTATAATACATTATATGATCAAAAGGGTAAAGATATTTTATGGGTAGTGGTGGCTGCACAAGAATTTAAAATGGAAACTTATGAGTGGAAATTTCCTTTTTTAGGTAAAGTTCCCTATAAGGGTTATTTTGATCATGAAAAAGCGGTAAAAGAAGCAAAAAAAATGAAAGAGGAAGGTTATGATGCCCGGATTGGTACCGTAAGTGCCTGGTCAACACTTGGCTTTTTTAAAGACCCTATACTTTCCGAAATGTTAAACCAGAATGAAGGAATGATTGCCAGGCTGATTATTCATGAATTAACTCATTCTACTTTATATGTGAAGGGTAATTCTCAATTTAATGAAAACCTTGCCACTTTTGTAGGAACCCAGGGTGCTAAACAGTACCTTATTGATAAATACGGTGCTAACTCAAAACAATATAGGAATTATTTAGGTGAATTATCGGATATTGAAAAATTTTCTGAACATGTGCTTAAAGGTGCTAATTTATTGGATAGTTTGTATGCGGGTTTTTCAAGTGAAAGTCTTGAGGATAAACAGCAAATGAAAGAAGAGCTTATAACAAAGATTGTAAATGATATAGATACTGTTCAGTTTTACGAAGCACGTGATTTTTCTAAATTAAAAAATCCGAAAAATTTACCAAACAATGCTTTTTTTGTTGGTTATATAACTTATCATAAAGATCAGGATGAGTTTTCAAAGCAATTCAATGAGGAATTTAATAGTAATTTCAGGGAATATCTTCAATATTTGAAAACGCAGTATGAGTCATTGTAAGATAATTCGATATAATTGAATAATTATCAGTTGTTTGAATAGTGAATTATGAAGTATTTTTCGCTATTCTTCATTCCATTGTTTAAATGTTCTACTGTTATTGTATATTACCCCCTCTGGGGTTATTCCAATGCCACGTCCTTTGGGCGTGTATTTTTACTAAAACTGAATCTGGATAATGTTGTATCAAACAAATAAGCATCGTTATCCTAAAAAACTACCCCCAGATTAAAGTTAGAGCTTCTACGGCTCCCGCTGGTCATAAATTTCAATTTCAGGAGTTTTAAAGTATGTATAAACAGAAATGTAGGATGGATAATCGAAAAAGGTCCAGCGCTTCCTGTTTTGAATAAAACTTTTTACTCCTACCCACGGTGCATGATATTCATCAACCCCTGCCGAAATATCAATACTAATTCCGGATACCTTCGTTTTATTTACATTTCTCAAACCCCATTTTCTGGAAACCATTCCGGCACCTATTTTTGCATTGATCATGGAGTTTTCTATTACCAGACTGATTACTTTAAATCGATGAATGTCCTTGGGAACATTCACAAAATAATGTGAAAAAGCTAAGCCAAAGTTAAAATTTTCTGTACTGTATCCTCCCACAACTACATCGTAACCATATGTTAAACCTGCACCAAAGGTATATCCAATATTTATCCTGGGTGAAATATAAACATTAGGTCCGTTTTGTAAATCCTGAGCATAATTTTCAAAAGATAACAAAAACAAAAATGATAAAATAAATAGTTTTTTTAAAGGCATAAATCTAATAAAATCAGAAAAGTAATCACATTTAGCTATAAACGGAATAATTGGCAATTTGAGTGCCAAACAAAATTATAAATTTTAGTGTAATAAGTATATTCTACTTTGATTTTAAATTGATTTATCTTTTAATTAATAGATATACAGGGTATTGATAGAAATATTGAGTGTTGTTCTAAATAATACGAATGTTATTTAGAACAAATCTAAATAATATTTTAAATTTGTTGTTCTCAACCTGCAAAATTCATGCGTTTAGTTTGATGCAGATGCAAGGCGCGAAACTCGTCGACATATATTAATATTTAATGCGTTGTTTTTTATTATTTTTATTGCCGCATTGAGCTAAAGGTTCAAGGGTTTTGCAACGAAGCAGATGTATCAAAATAAATGCACTTGTAAAAAATGACAAAAATAAAGTTTTTTTGCCATCAAGTTGTTAAGTACTTATTTATAGCATAATACAGATATTTTGACAGTTTTTATGAATAAAGCAGGTTAATGAAACTTAATTATGAACCGACTCATACTATATTTTATTTTACTATCAATTGTTGCTTGTGGAAAAGCACAGGAAACAAAAACCATAAAAGAAAAGATGAAAATAGTAGAACATAAATACACGAATCAATTAATAAATCAAAGCAGTCCTTATTTATTACAACATGCCCATAATCCGGTAAACTGGTATCCCTGGGGTGAAGAAGCTCTTAATAAAGCAAAAGAAGAAGATAAATTGCTTTTAATTAGCATTGGATATGCGGCTTGTCATTGGTGCCATGTGATGGAACATGAATCTTTTGAAGATGAAAAGGTTGCTGAGCTGATGAATGAGAATTTTATTTGTATTAAAGTAGACAGGGAGGAAAGACCAGATATTGACCAGATATATATGAGTGCTGTTCAACTGATGACAGGAAGTGGTGGTTGGCCGTTGAATTGTATTGCCTTACCGGATGGAAGACCAATTTATGGTGGAACTTATTTTAGACGGGAGCAATGGAAAAATGTTTTAAAAAGCCTGGCACATACCTATGAAAATGAACGACAAAAAGCGTTGAAAGCAGCTGATGACATAACAAAGGGCATAGCAGAAACAGATATTGTAAATTTGAAAGAAAAACCTTCTGAATTTTTAAAAAGTGAGTTAAAGGATATTGTTGAACCCTGGAAAAAGTATTTTGACACTAAAGAAGGTGGTAACAACAGGGCGCCAAAATTTCCTTTGCCTAATTCCTATGAATTTTTACTTCAATATTATTATTATACTAAAGATAAAGAGGCATTGGAACATGTGGTACTGACTTTAAATAAAATGGCTGCCGGGGGTATTTACGATCAAATAGCTGGTGGTTTTGCCCGATATTCTGTAGATGCCTATTGGAAAGTTCCTCACTTTGAAAAGATGTTGTATGACAATGGCCAGTTAATAAGCTTATATGCCAAAGCATATCAATTGACTAAAAACAAGGAGTATAAGCGTATTGTATATCAAACTTTGGAATTTATTGAACGTGAAATGAGCTCACCTGAAGGTGGATTTTATTCATCGCTGGATGCTGATAGTGAAGGAGAGGAGGGTAAGTTTTATGTATGGGAAAAAAAGGAGATTGACCAGGCATTGGGAAAAGATGCAGCTCTTTTTTGTGATTATTATAATGTAAATGCACTTGGAAATTGGGAACATAAGCAAAATATTTTATTGAAATCAGAAAATATAGAAAAGCTAGTAAAAAAGCATAAACTTTCAGAAAATGCGCTTATTAAAAAGGTAGATGAATTAAACAAAAAGCTTTTAAAAGAACGTTCAAAAAGAGTTCGCCCGGGATTAGATGATAAAATACTTACATCCTGGAATGCGCTGATGTTAGATGGCTATGTTGATGCCTACAGGGTTTTTAACGAGCTTTCTTTTTTGGAAAAAGCAAAGCAAAATGCTGATTTTCTTTTAAAATACATGATTAAAGATGATTTCCGTTTAGACCGGAATTTTAAAGATGAAAAATCTTCCATTAATGCATTTTTAGATGATTATAGTTTTAGCATTTCAGCCTTTATAAATCTATATCAAGCTACTTTTGACAAAAAATATCTGGAAATAGCTAAAACCCTGATGGAATATGCCATTAATCACTTTTTTGATAAGGAATCGGGCATGTTTTATTATACCTCAGATGTTGATAAGGCTTTAATATCCAGAAAAATGGAAATAAACGATAATGTTATTCCTTCGTCAAATTCTGAAATGGCAAGAAACTTATTTTACCTGGGTAAAATCTATTATAATGAAGATTATATTGAAAAAAGTCGACAAATGTTATTTAATGTAAAAAAACAGATTCCCCGGAGTGGTGCATATTATTCAAATTGGGCAGCTTTGTTAACTCATTTTATTTATTCACCAAACGAAGTGGCTATTATGGGAAATAATTCATTAGAAATCCGTAAGGAATTGGATAAATTTTTCCTACCATCAATAATTGTTGCTGGTAGCACAAAAGATAGTGACATACCTTTATTAAAAGCCCGGTATCAAAAAAACAGCACAAAAATTTATGTGTGTAAGGATAAAGTTTGTAAAATGCCGGTAGAACGAGTTGATGAGGCACTGAAACTTATTAATGACTGATATTTGCAGCTTTTATTATAGAAAATTAAGCTTTGTTTTGTATGTTTTTATTAAGCTCAGAACCTATGCCCCTTCAGGGGTTTGGGGTCTTACTCTGGCGTAAGTCTTTAATACTTTAAATTGAGCTTTGCTCATATTACAGAAAACCTAAATCAGAGCCAAAATAAACTATTACCTAGTGAATATGTTATATTTGATAATACAATAAATTGCTCTGAGCCCGTCTTTCCAGTTAATTTTTTTACCTTCTTCATAAGTTCTGCCGTAGTAGGATATGCCCACTTCATAAATCCTTATTTTTGGTATTCTGGAAATTTTTGCGGTAACTTCCGGTTCAAAACCGAACCTTTTTTCTTTAAGTTTAACACTTTTAATAATATCAGACCTAAAAAGTTTATAACAACTTTCCATATCGGTAAGGTTTAAATTGGTGAACATATTTGATAGAAATGTCAGGAATTTATTACCAATAGAATGCCAGAAAAAAAGTATTCTGTGAGGATTCTTACCGATAAATCGTGAACCATAAACAACATCAGCAAAGCCATCAATTACCGGTTTTAATAAATCATTATATTCCTGTGGATTATATTCAAGGTCTGCATCCTGAATGATAATATAATCTCCTGTGGC
>Ga0164315_10003716_pt1 | contig 11856 bp, 10 predicted proteins | sample GuaBasSedimGuay6_FD_113737 | JGI IMG/M metagenome (GOLD analysis project Ga0164315, IMG submission 113737) | Subseafloor sediment microbial communities from Guaymas Basin, Gulf of California, Mexico - Guay6, Core 4569-2, 0-3 cm | ecosystem: Environmental > Aquatic > Marine > Hydrothermal vents... | reverse complement strand
GCGGTTTCCAGTGTCGTTGCCGGATCGAAGACGATCCAGCCCGTTTTGCCTCTTATAAATGTGACCTGGGAAAGATCGAAGCCGCGCACCTGGTAGATGCCAGGTATCACCTCGTAGAGACCATAATTATTGTTCAACTCGGACATACGCAGTAAAGAGGGGTGTACGCTGTTGATCTTCTCCGGCTCATCCAGGAACAGGTAACGCTCCATATCCCAGGCAACGTTACCGGCATCCGCCATGATCTTCAGATCTTCACGGCGGGCAATAAACCCGCGTTCCCACTCGACGTAATCATCCCGATCTGAAAATGGCAGGGTTTTTCGTGCATCTTCGAATATCTTCAACGTGTACTCGGATGGTGCCTTGCCCTTGGGGTGAAAGTGATCTTCAGCCAGTGCCAGTGTGGAAGTTACCCCTGCTTCAGCGGTCGGCTCGGCTACGGGTGCCACGGCTGAGGAGTCCGGTGCATCGGCCGGTGAACAGGCCGCCAGGGCCAGGACAGAAGTCAGGGCGGTAAGGCATATAGCTTTGTGCAACATTTCCATTCTCCTATTAAAAATTAATTTTTTTAGTGTAGCATGACCCCCATGAGCGAGACTCAAAGTAAGCAGACCGTCTGGCTATTGGTTTTCTCGCTCGTGTCGTTTGGGCTTTCCTTCGCCACAGCCATCCTGTTCGCCCGTGCGCTGGGCGCGGATGGATATGATGACTATGCCGTGGCGGTCTCCTCAGCGGTCATCCTCGCGACGCTGGCAGAGATGGGCACCGGCAAGTACGCGCTACGCATCATGCCGGCCTACGCCGAGCGCGGCGAGTTGTCGGCGGCGAACGGCTACCTCCGATTCAGCGCCGGCCTGATCCTCATTGTCAGCATCGTGCTGGCAGTCGTCGGAGTATTCTGGGAGTACCTCGAGGACGGCGAATTCGGCAACTATGCGTTAGGCATCGTTCTGCTCTTTCTGCCGGTAATGGCGTGGGTCGGTGCGGGTAGTGAATTTGTCACGGCCAACCGGGCAGCTATCCGGTCGGCATTCATTACCCGCCTGCTCGTGCCTGGATCGACACTCGTTCTGGCTCTCGCCTGGACCATATCGCCCTACCAACTCACGGCGCCGCTAGGTGTGCTGTGCTACGGCGCCGGTTGGTTGCTGGGACTGGTCGCGGTTTACCACTTCCTGCAGCAAACGACGCCGGAAGAAGTGCGTGCGGCGCAGGCGGTACATCGGACGCGGGAGTGGCTCGCGAGCATCTGGCCTTTCCTGTACTTCGCCCTGCTGATCAGCGTGCTTGCGAAGGTTGGCGTCATCATCCTGGAATTCGTGGCCACCGAGGAGGCTACCGTAGCCATCTACTCCGCCGCTGCCGAAACGGGAACGTTCATCTACATCGTGGCCAAGTCGACCGACAAACTCTTCCTGCCCACGGTATCGACGATGCTCGAGCGAAACGACCAGGCGGGATTGGTCGTAGGACGCAGGGGCAGGTGGGCGTGGCTCGGTTCGATCTGCGTCGGCTTTCTGCTCGTCGTCTTCCTTTTTGGCAAGGATATTCTCGGATTGTTCGGTCCGGAGTTCGTCAAAGGGTACGCAGCACTGTGCATCATTGCAGTGGCCACCGCGGTGTGGACGATGGCGTCACTCGCCCCGGCGTATCTCAAGTACATCAAGAGGCGGAGATTCGTCCTCGTGGGAACCACGCTGACGGTCCTGGTCCATGTCGGTCTCTGTATTCCTCTCGGTTACCATTTCGGCGCTACGGGAGCGGCCCTCTCCTATGCGATACCCGTGATCGTGCTGTACCTGACCATGGCTGTTGTGGCGACCAGGGAGCTGAGGCGAATGAACGATTCCGACAACGTCCTTCCCTTATGAGCTGCGTGGGCGACGACTCCGGGCTTATAGGTAGCGAGTCAGGTCTCAAGGTCGCCGGCTGGCTGCCCCATGGTCTCTGCCGATGGGCGGATGTTTCTTGCTACGGCCGCCCAGACGAGTATCTGGGTGCTGACCGGATTGGCCAAAAAAACGAAGAGCATAATCAGCGCGTCTTCTATCCATAAATCGAAACCCGCGCCCAGGTGCAGGAGCATGGAAGCGAAGGCCATCAAAGGGATTCCCAGGCTGGCCGCTTTGGTCGGTGCGTGGATGCGTGTGTAGAAATCCGGAAACCTCAAAAAGCCAACAGCGCCGGCCAGAAAGAAGAAGGCCCCGGCGAACGCCAGCACCGCGGCAACCATTTCCAGGGGGCTCACCAGCTCACTCATCGGGAAACTCCCCGCGGCCGAGAAAATAGGCAAGAAATATGGTTCCCACGACCGAGAACAGGGCCAGTCCGAGCGCTGCATCGGTGTAAAGCCGGGCAGTTGTAGCATTGGATTCAAGCAGCAGATAACCGACCACAGCCAGTCCGATTGTTTCTAAGGCAACCACACGGTCAAAAATCGAAACCCCGCGGCTGAATCGGTAGAGAATCAGCACAACTGCGGCGATAAGCATGAGTTGGCTGGCCTGGTACAGGATGGTAATTGCAGCGTCCATCACAGAGCCTCCATCTGTTTGAGTCGTGATTCAAATAGGTCATGGATCCGATCAAGAGTTTTTTGTGCTTCTTCCTCGTCTTTGGCATGCAGTGCGTGCACAGCTATGGTCCACACACCCTCTTCAGCTTCAGTTTCTTTGTAAGCCACAGTTCCTGGTGTCATGACAATCATTGAGCCCAGAACTGCACGCATGGCGGGCGTTTCCAGCCTGGTACGATACTGGAGCCAATGAGGACTTACCTGGATACGCGGTGCCAAAACAATACGCAACTGTTGTAGATTAGCCAGCAGCAGCTCTTTAAGGAAAATAACGAAAACAGACAGGCCCAGGAATGTGAGCCGAATCGCTCGGACGATGGAGAACGGGCGCCTGGATTTAAACCTGAAAAGATGCCACATGCCGAAGCCGAGGAGTAACCCGACTACAAAAGTGAAAACACCTATATCGCCATTCAGCCCCATCCAGACTATTCCGGTAAAAATGACAAAGAAGAAAGTTGACATTAACCACCCCCTCCCGGCAAGCCGTTGACAAGGTAAAGTTGTTCAGCCGCCGCCATCGCATAGTTAAAGACCGGACCGGCTGACAAGCTGAACAGGACGATCAGTACCGACATCATTATCACTGCTGTGGGGTAAAAGGTTGAAGCGGATGAGGAGACCACAGCCCCATCAACCGGGGTTCTTTGAAATGCGAAGCGCCAGATTTTCAACATGCTTGCAAGCGTAAAAACCGATGCCAAAATCAGCAAGGCGAGACCGATCCACTCGCCGCTCTCAAAAGTCGCCCGGAAGACCGCAAGTTTTCCGAAAAAGCCGGACAAGGGCGGAATCCCGGCCAGCGCGAACGCGGCGAGACCAAATGCAGTTGCCAGGATCACCTTGCCCGGTCGGCGAAAATCCATTTGGCGCAGATCCTGGGTGTTGTTTGCCCGCTCCAACTCATCCGCCACCAGGTAAAGGGTGAACTTGACCAGTGAATGATGCAGGGCGAAAAATATCGCCGCAGCTATTCCAAAAACGGTTTGCAATCCGAATGCCAGGACGATGTAGCCGACCTGTGACACGCTGTGGAAGCTGAGCAGACGGCGCATTTCGTATTGTGACAGGGCAGCGAGGACGCCGAGCAATGCTGAAAACCCTCCCAACCACATCAGGGTGGTGAAAAGAACCGGCTCATGGGAGAGCAGTGGTGAAATTCGCAATAAGGCATAGACACCAAGTTTGGTCATGATGCCCGCGAACAATGCGGCTACGGGTGCACTCAGCGTAGGGTAGGTGGCAGGCATCCAGAAACAAAGTGGTACCAGTGCTGCCTTGGTGGCAAACGCCGCCACCAGCATACCGAGTGCGGCCAGCCTCAGCCCACCGGGCGCCTCGCCGATATGTGTGATCAAATCGGCTATGTTGAGCGAGCCACCAATGCCGTAGAGCAGGCCCAGCCCGGCGATGAAGAGCGCCGAGGCGACCGTGTTGATAACAATCATCGGTATGGCAGAGACCAGCGAACGCCTGGTGCCAGGTATCTGAATCAGCATGTAGGAACTGACCAGGACCAGTTCGACCATGACGAACAGGTTGAACAGGTCACCCGTCATAAAGGCGCCAAAAAGTCCGAAGGTGGCAATCATCAACGGGGGGTGGGCGCGAATTACCGTATTCTCGCCATGTGCTTCCGGTCGCAAAGCGACCAGTGCCACGAATAGCAACAGGGTTTGCAGCAGGATGAAAAGTGCACCCAGGCGATCGACAACAAAAACGACCCCGAACGGTGCTGTCCAGTTGCCGAAGGTGTGGACAAGAACCTCGCCATCGCCGCAGCGTGCAACGATTGTGGCTGCCCAGACGATCAAAACGGCCGAGGCAATCAATGATATTTGTCTGGAGAGTCTAGCGGTCGGTCGCCACAACCATAACAGGCAGGCGGTCGCCAACGGCGTCAGGAAAAATAGAGCCAGGCTCACGATCCAGACCCCTCATTATCTTCCAGGCCAGGCTGGTCCGGTTCTGTTTCGCGGTCTTCATCTCCATCCGGCACGGGTTCCACATCCATGCGTTTACCCCGCCTGGCCAGTGCAGCCATGGCCGCAAAAAGATAGATAGTCATCGCCATCGCGATGACTATGGCGGTCAGTACAAATGCCTGCGGCAGTGGATCGGTAACCCCCTCGATGCCAGCGCTCGCCAGTAGTACCGGCGCCAAACCACCGGGGCGCCCGGAGCTCAACAGGATCAGGTGCATGGCGTGGGAGATAAGCCCGAGCCCGATGACCACCCGCAGCCAGCTTTTTTGTAGCAGCAGATAAACGCCTGCTGCCAGCAATAAAAAGACCGAAGTTGCAACGACCGGAATCATCGGGTCTTACCCCCGCTCCCACTTTGGTCGTTGGGTATTTCCCAAAGCTTGATCGCCGCAGCTGTCAGGCCACCCGCGATAGCCAGCACCACACCAATTTCAAAAAACAGTGTTGTGCTCCACTTGATCGTGAAGAGTCCCATTGGTGAAAAGACGCCGTGCCAATGGGTCAGCATGGGTTCACCCCGGGTCATCGGAATCAAAGCGGAGATAATCAGGACCACTGCACCGAAGAGCGCCAGGCGCTCCGGCTCAACTGGAATCCGCGTCCGGAATTTTTGTGTGCCAAAGGCCGCAAATGAAAGTATCGCGGCCACCGCAAACGACAGTCCGCTGACGAACCCGCCACCCGGTGCGTTGTGCCCCTTCAGCAGCAAGGCCAGTGCCAGTAAAAAGGCCAGTGGCAAAATGAGCCGAGTGAGTTGCTGGGCCATGAAGCTGCCTTGTGCTTTGCTACCGCGCCCGCTTTGTTCTCCCCGCAACAATCCACCAACGCCGAGTGCGGCGAGTATAACGACAACGGTTTCGACCAGTGTATCGAGACCACGGAAATCCCCCAGGATGACGTTGACAACATTGAGCCCCTTGGCGATCGAGGGCGCAGCTTCGTGATAGTAATCAGGCAGGCGTGGGTCCGGCGGCTGGGCGCTGAGGGCAAAAACCAGTGCAGCACCGATTAGCCCAATGGGCAAGGCAATGGCCAATCGTGCCCAGTTGAGCCCGATGGGCAACGGGCTTTCCTGACTGGCTATGAAACGTATCGCCAGCGCGAAGAATGTCGCTGTCAGCACTTCAACCAGCAATTGGGTAAGCACAATATCGGGCGCATGCAGGAGCCGGTAAAGCAGCGCCACCGTGAAGCCAACCACCGAAAGAAGAAATACCCTTGCAAGTCGTCCGGGCAGCAAAATGAGCCCGGCGATTGCGAGAAACTGAATGATCAGCACCAGTATTCCACCAAAACTCCAGCTGTGATTGAAAAAGCCACTGAGGCTTCCAGACAACGGTACCGACCACACCAGGCCGAATACGAGTAACAAACCGAAATAAATGCTCGGTGACAAGCCCGCGAGCACATGGCTCACGCGACCGCCGATAGCCTGGGATGAGGTCAGGAAACGTTCGAACAGAACCGGTCCACTAAATGCTTCGGGACCCGCTGGCAAGCCGCGACCCGCCAATCGGCGAAACAGCAACCAGCCTGCCGTCAATATACCGGCAGTTAAAAGCAAGGGGGTCGTGATACCGTGCCAGAGCGCAAGTTTTGGTGCCTCGATTTCCCAACCAACCAACGCCCGGCTGACCGGCTCGAGAAACCAAAGATCCACCCATTGCGCACCTACTCCAGCTGCCAGGCTGAGCGCTGCGAGGATTGCGGGCGCTAATAAGAAACCGAATCCCGGCGAATGTGCTTTTGAGGCACCTTCACTTCGGGGTGAGCCAGCGAATGTCCCAAGAAAGAAGCGCGATGTGTAGGCGACCGTTCCGATTGAACCCAGCACGATGGCTGTCACGGCGAAATCGTGAATCAATGGCTCCATCATCATGAGCTTTTCGAGCACCAGTTCCTTGGATAGAAACCCCGCGAACGGTGGCAGGCCGGCCATTGAGCCACTCAAGACCAGGACGAACCAGAACAACGCGGGGGTCTTCTTGCGCAGGCCACCGAGTTGGGTCAGCAAACGTGTATGCGCAGCGTGATCGATTCCTCCGACCGAAATAAACAGGCCCGCCTTGAACAGCGCATGGGCAAACAGGTACAAAATGCCGGCGCGTATGGCCAGGTCTGTACCCAGCCCGATGGTCAATGCCATCAAGCCAAGTTGAGAAACGGTTGACCATGCCATCAGCAGCTTGATGTCATCCTGACCCAGCGCACGATAACTACCCCAGATACAAGTGAAACCGCCGATGGGCACCAGAAGCGCTGACCACCACCATGTACCTCCAACAACTGGAAACATGAAGATGAGAAGAATAAGACCGGCTTTGACCATGGTTGCCGAATGCAGGTATGCGGAGATCGGTGTTGGTGCTGCCATGGCACCGGGAAGCCAGAAATGTAACGGCACCTGTGCACTCTTGGTCAGCACGCCCGGCAGAATTAACAGGAATGCTATTGTTTGTGCTGCAACGGGTAGTTCGAGCGCATAGAGCTCGGTTAAACTCGCGCTTCCAACAGAAGCCAGGTAGATAAAACCCAGCAGCATTGGCAATGCGCCGCCGACCGTCACGATCAAAGCCTGCTGAGCAGCTGCGAATGTATCATCCCGCTTGTCAGCATCGGTATTGATCAGGAAGAAGGAGCACAGGCCGGTGAGTTCCCAGAAAGTGAACAACACGAACAGATTGTCAGCCAGGATCAGGCCCAGCATCGAAGCCTGGAACAAAGAAAGCGTGGCGATGGCACGCCGGCCCTTATGTGAATCACCGAAGTAGGCACCGGCAAAATGCATGACGAGGACACCGACGAAGGCGACAAGCGCCGCGATGGCCAGCGTACCCTGATTCAGGCGCCACGAAAGTATGACATTAAGATCCGGCGCCCACTCCCATAATACGTAAACACCCTGCACTTGCGTAACAAGCAAATAGACGATGAGTGAGAGGGACAAACCCGAGGCTGCCGCACCTACGAGACCGGCATGTGCGGAAAATTCGCGCCTGGCGAAGAGTAGTACGGCCGAGAGCACCGGCATCAGGACGATGCCCGTGGCCAGCCAGGTCAGGAGTGTTACATCTGCAAGCACAATCAGGATTGCGCTCGAGCGCGTCGACTGGCGATCACTTTGCCCGCCGAGTCGTATTCAGAAAAAAACTGACCCAGCTTGTCAACGTCACACTGGATTCAAAATATTTCGTGTTGAGATCAATTTTGTTCATATTTGCATTAATTCAAAACCGGTATGATGCAGCAATCATAAATAACTGGCTGACATAGTCAGGGCTTTCGTAGCCATAATTTAGCAAATCAAAATAGGTAGGCTCGGATTCATCGAAATCATTTTTCCAGACCCAGCTATCACTGTCATAATCTTCATAGTGATAGCTTATATTAATAATAAAGTCACGGGATGCGAAAATGTCCGCCTCCAGGGTGAAGCTGTTGATGGTTGTATCAAGGTCTGGAAAAGCGCCAGAGACATCGCTGGGGTCCAGGGTTTCATATTGTGCACTACCTTGCTGATGACGATAGCTCAGTCGGAAGTCAACCTTGCCGTCGAAAGCGCTGGCGGTGCCCGTAATGCCAAACAGTTTACTGTCGTCCTCTGATTCGTATTCCCAGCGGCTAGCGTCATCTCCTGGCGTACCAAACCCTGACTGCTCAATTTCGTAGTTTTCAAAGCCTGCATACACATTCAGAGAATAATCAGTGCCCGGGGAGTAGCTGACATCAATTGTGTATGTATTGCTTTCTCGACTTTCGAGGCTGGCCCAGGCTATAGCATCGTAATCGTCTTTAATCATACTGAGATTAAAGCCCGCACTGAGGTTCTCGCTGATCGAGTAGCTAAGCAACAGGTCAATTTTATCCCGCAGTCTGGGGATCAGAAAAAAGGATAATGCCACACCTCCCGTATCCACGGTCGCCGCCTCCTTCCGCACCGGATCAATATCTGCACCGCGATCGCTGCGACTGTACTTCAGATTGCCGTAAAAACCAGCAATGATAGGAGAGCGAATTTCTGCCCATGCGGTCAGTTCATCCGTTTCATCACTCAGCCTGGCTGCCTGCTCAGGCAAACGGCCAGTGGACCTGGGTGACCTGTTTACTTCGTACTGATAGTCGGCAAACTGCAAACCACCCAGCAAACGCCAGCGTGCCGGCAGGCGATAACGAACTTTCACATCCAGTTTTTGTTTATCCCATTCATACACTTTATTGTTCTTCTCGCTCGGAAAGTCGCTGTACAAAAAGGTGTCATTGCTGCGACTCTCCAGCCGATAGTTAATGTCGAGATTGAGCTTTCTGGTGAGCCTGTTGCGATAAGTAAATTGAGCATTGATGGTGTCATATTCAGCATTCAGCGAGTCTGTGGAGTAGGTTCCGCTATCGATGCCGTATCTGCTGAATTTGTCATTCTGTTCGCCCTTTGAGTAGGCCAGATAGCCTGTGATACGGCTGGTATCGCTGACCGCAGCCCCACCATTGACACTGAATTTATAGAAATTATTATCGGGTTCCGCCGTGGTATTCAGAATCAGGTCATTATCATTGCTGAAATCTGAAAAATAAGAACCAAACACCAATTGCACCCGCTCGGTGGCGTAGGTGAGTGACGCCTCAAATTCATCATGTTTGAAGTCGACGTCCTGGGGAACGATCAAGCCACTATTCGTTGGCCTGGATCTCTGGCCTTGCTTGGTTTGTGACCTCAGGTCTGTCTCCAGCTCCCATTGGGAACCCAAAAACTTGTCGAATCCTATACTGCTTGTTTTACGTTTTGCGCTTGTGCTTATATCCCGCGGCTCCGGCAGGGCCTCCAGATCGTTATCGTAAATAGTCAGGGCATCACCGTGGTAGACTTTCTGGATTTGCGCATAAGCTCCGCGAATTCTGTAATTACCCTGGCTGCCATATTCACCCGAGATTGAAAAGGTTGCCAGGCCCAGGTTGCGAATGTCTACATCCCAGTATTTCTCGGGAGCATCTTCATTTCTCAGGAACCAGTCCAGACCGAGCACAATATAATGGTTGTCTTCGTCAAATCCGTTGTACTCACCAAACTTCCCGTTGGGGTTATCCACGTAAATATATGCGAGGTCAACGGTGTTTGTGCTTTCGTCGGCATTCTCCTGGGCAACAATCTCACCCGTGTTTGTGTTTTCTTCGCCATCCTCTTGTGCAGCAAGCGCCTGGGAGTTCGGCATGGACATTACTGTCAATGCGGTACTGATCGCAGCAATTTTAAACTTGTTCATTACCATTTCCGCTAAGCACCATTGATTTATCGGTCATTCAGTCAAGCTCATTCCCGGAATGAGCGCGCACCCGGCTTGTTTGATCCATGAATATTACTGTGGCAGTTTACACATGAACCACCGATTACCCGATTTTGGCGGCTCCCCGAACCGCCAGGAAGATCTTCAAAATCATAAGCCTCCCGGGTATGACTGTGATCCGAATGACATTGCGCACACAGAAAAGGCGCCCTCACAATCAGCATGTTTTCAACATTCGAACCATGTGGTGTGTGGCAGTTCACACAGTTATCCTGCACCGGTTCATGTTCGTTAACAAAAGGGCCGCGCTTCTCGGTATGACACAGGTAACAGGTTTCGTTAACCGAAGTCCTGACCAGGGCCGCCGGCCCATTGGAACCATGCGAGTCGTGGCAATCGGTGCAGGTTACCGCACCTTCCCTGACAGGATGTCGATAAGGCTTGTTGACTTCCATTTTTTCCCGCAAATGACAGGTAAAACATACGTCCGTCTGGCTGTAACGGTCGAGCACCGTGTCTCGCTGTGTATGCACACTATGGCAGGATACACAGCTCAGATCCTCGGCGGCATGTGCGCTGTTTCCCCAATTGATGTGTTCCTGCTGGTGACAAGACAGGCAGATACCACTTTGCTCTTCAGTACTCGTTTTGGATTGCGCACCAAATCGCATGGCTGATACTTCCTGCGGGAATAATGAATGCTCTCTGGCTGGGCCGTGACAAGCTTCACAAGCCTGATTGGCTGCAGGAGTGCGGGCGTCGGCAGCCACAAAGTGGGAAGTGCCCAGGATCGAGTTGACCATGGGGTTATCGTGGCACTCCAGGCAGGCTTTTTCGCCTCCGCTCAAGTGCGTCAACTCAACAACCTGCTCAGAATCGGCCAGACTACTGCCGCTCCATAGCAGTATGAGCATGATCAAAATCTCCCTTCTTAATCTCATTCCGTAATCTCTCCGGACAAATCGTTCTTAAGTACTGATATTGGCTTGAAAATGGTCTTAATCATCTGATTGCTGTTGCCCTTCTCTGATCGCCTCTACCCACTCAGGTACTCCATGGGCAACACCACTATGACATCTCACGCAGGAGAGATTATTTTTAATCGTTGTCCGGTGGAATCCACGTGCTTTTGAAGATTGCCCGGCCAGGGTTTCGGTATTCTGCTCATGACAGTTAAGGCATTGCATCGCATCAAAATCTGCATGCGAGTTGTGACAGGCTGAGCAGCTCGACTCGTCGTTTTCAATAATATGCAGTGTTGCGTCGGCTTGCTCTGGTCTCTGTTTGTCTTTGTGGCAGTCATAGCAAACGCCGGATTGGGTTTTAACCGACAGCACCTGGTCGAAATCTGCATGTACATTATGACAATCCACGCAAGCTGTGCCTTCGATATTATGTGCACTGCCCACCCAGTGGGCCATGGGCTGGTCATCGTGACAAGCCAGGCAAACGGTGTTTGTTTCCTTGGCTTGGCTGTCCTGGCTGAAACCCATCAGTGTTGGCACACGATTACCGGCGGCCTGTTTTTTAGAGTGGGCTGCAGACGGTCCATGACAGGCTTCGCAGTAGTGTTTGTCATCAGCCATTGGAAAGGCTCTACTGTCAGCCGAATCCATCTTGGCCAGGGAAATATAATGTGCCGTTTGGTTTCCCTTGAGCTTCGTGTGACAGTCCAGGCACTGTTTTGCCCCTGGTGAATACTTGCTTGCCAATGCGGATATTTCGTCCCCGGCGGCCAGAGCCGGTCCTGCCAAAACGAAACACAGCACCATCGCTATCAAAGTGAAAATTATCACGTTCCTATTCAATCTGAAATCAGGCATTTTCTGTTCCACGCTCACAAGGGGTAATACTCACCCATGGCCCGCATTACGTCGCGGCGACTGATTACGCCAACAAGGCGACCATTATGCAGCACGGGGTAGCGGTGGAAGCGCCCGCTCAGGAATAACTCGGCGAGCTTAAGAATACTTTCCCCTGGATCAACGGACTGCGTATTCACGCTCATATGATCACT
>Ga0164315_10003715_pt1 | contig 11857 bp, 4 predicted proteins | sample GuaBasSedimGuay6_FD_113737 | JGI IMG/M metagenome (GOLD analysis project Ga0164315, IMG submission 113737) | Subseafloor sediment microbial communities from Guaymas Basin, Gulf of California, Mexico - Guay6, Core 4569-2, 0-3 cm | ecosystem: Environmental > Aquatic > Marine > Hydrothermal vents >... | reverse complement strand
GGTTAAAACTAATTTAATAATATTTTTTCTACTCATATCCACCATCCTTTAAGATCTACTTGGGTAAATGCCAAATAAAGCAATAACATGATAAATACCCAAAAATGGTGGCATATTATTATGGCTTGAACCACCCCCAGTATTTCCAATATCAGCAGAAACTTCATCACTAGAATTTGAATAATGATTAATTCCCTCAGAATTTGCCGCCAAATAATTTCTTGTTGGGGAATCGCTATTACCAACACCTGAATTTACAGCAACAGTATGGCTGTGAGAAGGAATTTGTGTAGAACTTAATGTTTCATTTTCTGTTCCACTACGCTGTCCCCAGGATCTATTGGTTAAACCAGGTCCATTTCCAGGATGTATAGCAACTCTACCTCTTAAATCTGGGAGCCCAAATGTTGTTCTTCCATCACCACCATAGTTAGTTCCTAGTAGTGAAAAAAGTGCTGAGTTGCTAGAAATAGCCAATAATTGTCCATCACAAAATGCCCAACTCCTAGGTGCAAAATTAAACCCAATCATACTCATTCCACCAATAAAAGGATCAGCAGCTGTCATTACTGGAGGTCCATTGCCTTTTAATTCTTTAGCAGTAAATACATTTGCTAATAAACCTAAAACTGCAGTTCCTGCGAGCCATTTGGAAATACCGCCTAAAAATCCACGACGTGAAGAAGAATTATTCTCAATTTTGTTTTCCATAACTCTCTCTTTTTTATTTTAAAATGTATATTATTATTGTAATTAAAAATAATGAAGAATCCTATGACAATTCCATATAAATATATAAATTATATTTTAGACGAAGAGAGTAGCTTTGAGTTAATCAAGAAATCAATAGATAGTATATTTATTGAATTTTATAAATTAACAGGACTGACTCAAAACTCAAAATATCATGATCATGGTACACTTCTATCAAATGGAGAAGCTCTTACACCACAGACTGCTGCTGGATGCATTTATGACTATGTAAGAACTGCTAAATATTTACGTTCTGTTTGGAAAGCCGTTAATAATAAAAAGACTGGATTAGTAACTGGAAAAGTAAAAATTTTGTATGCGGGTTCAGGTCCTTTTGCATCATTGCTTCTTCCACTTCTCCCATTACTATCTGAAAACGAAATAGAAATTGATATTATTGACTTTCATCAAGGCTCAATTGATGCTTTGAATTCATTAATAAATTACTATGATTATCAAAACTATTATGATAAAATTATTGTTGGTGATGCTACTAAATTTCAGAATGCAGATAATAAGAAATATGATATTATTCTAACTGAAACCATGAGAAATGGTTTAGCAATTGAACCACAAGTAGCAATTACAGTGCATCTTCTTCAATTTTTAGCTGACGCTGGAATTCTTCTTCCAGAAAAAATAAATATTACTGCTGTAGTAGCTGACTTGCAGAGTGAGTTATCAACTTCAAAAAGTAAATGGAAAACATTCTGGTTTAATATTAAAAAGACACAAGCAGTAATCAATAGAATTGTTTTGGGTGATGTTTTTGTTTTGGATAAAAATGTTAGAGAGAATTATGATTTTTCAGACTATGACAAAAATCTAATAAATCTAAAAAAAATTGAAGTTCCAAAGAAATTAGGAAGAATAAAAGATCTAATTTTGCTTACAACTATAAATATATTTGATGATATTACTCTTAAGGAAGAGGATAATACTGGCTTAACAAAAATATATTTTGATCAAAATGTTGGGTTTTTAAAAGGTGGCGAAAAACTTGAGTTTAAATACCAACTTGGCTCTTATCCTAAAATAATAACTGAAATACTGGAATAAATGGTTTAGTTCACAAGTGGAAGTAGTTGTTGTGATTGAGCAACAATTATAATGTAAAAAGCTGTGTTGTCCCTATCCAAAACTCCATCCCTGGTATAACAAAATTGAATCATTTTGAAAAGGTGATTTTTGCGTTTTTAGATTCGGATGTGCAAATAGATAGCCACAGCTTTCTTTTCGCTGTTGGGATTGCTGTTAATCTTTTTATGAGTTGTGTCTGTTCATTTGCTCATCCCTAATAATAATTGATAATTTTGCTTAAAAACTGCAAAATATTTAAGTTAAATCTGGGCTATCTGGGATGTGTTTTACTCGGATAGGGTTTTGGATAGCTACAATGATTAATGAGCCCACCCTTGCAATGATAGGCTCAGTTATGTCATTTCAATAGAAGTGCTTTCTTAACTTGAGTAAAGTTTGCATCCGAACTCAATCCCACAGCTCTGATACTTATTAAGTATATACCACTTGATAATTTAGTAGCATCAAATTCAACTGAATGCTGACCAGCTTCTTTTTCTTCATTTACTAATTTAATTACACTCTCTCCTAATAGGTTATAAACAACCAACTCAATCTGTGATTTCAGTGGTAAGCTGTAGTTTATAATTGTAACCGGATTAAATGGATTTGGATAATTCTGACTTAAATCATATTCAATTGGTGCATCTATATCTACTTCAATTACTTTTGAATACTCAAACGTACCATCATTATCAATCTGTTTTAGTCTATATGCATACTTACCAGATAAAACATTATCATCAATAAACTCATATTCTTTTGGTGAGTTGGAATTACCATGTCCCTCAACAAAACTAATATTTTCCCAATTGCCTACTGTCAATTGCTCACTACTTAGTTTTCTTTCTACTTCAAATCCATAATTATTTACTTCGGTTTCTGTGCGCCAATTAAGTTGGACACCACCATTTCTTAAAACTTTGGCTGTGAATTGAGAAAGTTCCACTGGGAGTGCTGATGGTATTAAAGTAGTAAAAATACCTCTACCATGAGTTGCAATCGCTAAAGTCTTATCACTATTTCTCCAGTCAAGCATAACGCATACAACATTTCCAATTTCACTAACTGCTTCTTGTGTCCAAACAGTCGAACTACTATCTAACAGATTTGTATAATACACCCCAACACTGGTAGCTATAAAGTAATGAGGAACAGCATCTACATAAAAAATAGTTGCCCAACGAACAGAAGGACCACCAGCACCAGCAAGATTTCCTTCTACATCTGTCCAATTGGTACCACCATCAGTAGTATACCATAAACTCACTGTATTGTAATTACTAAAAACCAGTAGAGCATTATTCGAATTTGTTGGATCAACAGCAATACAACTTACATACGCGTTTGGTAAAGTTCCTTTTATATTTGTTACTGATGGAGAGGCACCGGTATTCGCAGTATCAATTCGTCTTATAGGTCCTGCATTTGAACCATAATAAACAACATTAGCATTATTGCTTGTAGATATTCCTATTGAGGTTACCCGGGCTAAAGGGACAATGCCTGTACTACCTAACCATGTCCAGCCGGTTGTTGCGGTAGCATTTATTACGTCTGAGTTACGCCAGAGACCAGAGTTTGTTGCCATATTACCAGCAGCATAGTAATATAAAGAAGAATTGTTTGGGTCCAATGCCACTGGATTCACAAACGATTGATTAAAAGAACCGGTAGGAGTAAAATCACTTTGAAATGCTCCTGCTCTTGTCCGTCTTCTTATACCACCCTTTTGATAGGCAGTATAAACTCTATCATCTGCTAGAGGGGCAACTTCCACAATAGTTCCATCACCACTTTCATAAAAATTCCAGTTCGACGAACCAGCACCATTACCAAACCAGCTGCCATTATCTTGCAGCCCGCCCATCATAACATTGCTGCCGCTTTCGGGTGCAAGGGAGAGTGAATAAAATTGTGTAGTATGATAGCTGTTGTTTAGGCTGCTCCAAACCACTGGCACGTTTCCGCCAAATGATGTCGTAAAATTACTGGTTTTAGAAATACCTCCGTCATGTCCGGAATAAACAATTTTATTGCTTCCGGGAATGAATGAAAGAGCATGTTGATCAGGATGATGGTTGGGATATTGGCTTACATCATTTGCAGGAGAGTAACCCCCAATCCAGGTAGTAGCACCTGACGTTGCAAATCCATCCGTTGAACGATAAAGATTAGTACCTCCGACAAAAACAAAATTAGTAATAATGCTTGTGTTTTCATACCAGGTGATTTCATCATCATATGCAGAAGCAGAAAGCACATCGATATCTCCGTCGCAATCTACATCTACCGCATAGACCGATTGGGCACCATTTGCATTGGATGTTATGGTATGAGTAATAAAATCGGGGGGAAAGGTTCCGTCGTTTTCATACCAGTTGATTTCATCATCGTAATCTGAAGCTGAAAGCACGTCCATATTCCCGTCGCCGTTTACATCTGCCGCATAAACCGATCTTGCATGATACGTACCTGTTATGATTGTATGGGGTGTAAAATTCTCATTCCCGTTGTTTTCATACCAGGCGATTTTACCATCATACTCGGAAGCAGAAAGCACATCTATATCCCCGTCACTGTCTACATCTACTGCATAGACCGATGTGGCCTCACCATCGTCTGTTGTAATTGTATGGGGTGTAAAACTCTCATTACCATCGTTCTCATACCAGGCGATTTCATCATCATAATAAGCAGCGGATAGCACATCTATATCCCCGTCCCCATCTACATCTAACGCATAGACCGAATAGGCGCCAGATGCATTTGTTGTTATAGTATGGGGTGTAAAACTCTCATTACCGTCGTTCTCATACCAGGCAATTTGATCATCATAATAAGAAGCAGAAAGCACATCTATATCCCCGTCGCCGTCTACATCTACTGCATAGACCGACATGTTGCCATACGCATAAGTATCTGTTGTGATCGTATGGGGTATAAAGTTCTCATTACCATCGTTCTCATACCAGGAGATTTTATACTCGGAAGCGGAAAGCACATCCATATGCCCGTCGCTGTCTACATCTATTGCATAGACTGAATGGGCACCCTCGGCATTTGTTGAGATCGTATGGGGAGTAAAATTCTGACTTCCGTTGTTTTCATACCAAGCAATTTTACCATCAGACTCGGAAGCAGAAAGCAGATCGATATCCCCATCGCCGTCTACATCTTCCGCGTAGACCGAACAAGCAAAATCTGCACCGGTTGTGATTGTATCCGAAGTAGTAAATATCGCATCTCCTAGGCTTAGATTTTTTGTTTTTATTACCAAATCGTAAGCACCTTGTGAATTAAATCTACCAACTGGATTTTTAAAGTAAGGTGTAGTTGCTGTAGAGTCTGGTATGTTTGCAGATCGATTTATCCAGCTTCCTGCGATTGAATTATAGTTCCAGAGACTATGTCCTAATCTACCACCCCCAGGTGTTTCTCCTAGAAACCAAATATCGCAGTCTATACTCGTATTCGGTGTAATTGAAATTACGATCCTATTAAAGGTTGCTGGAAATCCACCAGGTGTTATATTTGTCCAGTTAACCCCATCATCGATTGACCGCCAAATTCCGGGATTTGTTGCGGTACTATTTAATGTTGCGTAAACAACACCAGTAGATGTAATTTGCACATCAGTAAATGAACTGTTACTAAACGTGCCGCGAACTATTGACCAGGAAGTTCCTCCGTCTGTACTTCTTTGAATTGTATTAGATGTAGCAGCAAATACGGTTCCGGTTATCTGTGAAACAGCAATATTGTGAACAAAATCGAATACATCAGAAGTATCAGGTGTGCCAGATACCGTAGATGGCAGCTGCGTCCAGGTTAATCCATTATCGGTAGATTTAAATATACCATCACCTCTGAAAGAAGCACTGAAAGAAGCATTAGCACTATTGCCACTCGTTTCTCCTGAGCCTGCATACCAGTTATCTTCCTCTCCACTTCTAATGTCTTGAGCTAAACACGTTACACTATGAAGTTGAGAAGGTAATGTTTGAAGACTCCACGTAACGCCATCATCAGGAGATCGCCATAACCCACCTGATATACCCCCCGCAATAATAGTAACATTTGGGGGCACTGTCGTTCTTACATCAATACCTAAGGCTCTTGTTCTTCCACCAACGTTGTTTGGTCCTCTGGCAGTCCATGTTAATGCTTGAGTTTCATTACCTTGATTATCTTTATACAGAATACCTTTTATTCTCTTTGGTAAAAATTCAGCAAATTCCTGTTCTCTTTTAAAAATATTTAGTGGAATTCGATTTGTTGCTGGGTCTCTAAGCATCATTAATTCCTGCTCAAGGCGGGCATAAGGATCATCATCATCCCCCACAGAAGATTTCTGATAAGTTAGTTTTGTTTCACCCTTTGTTAATTGTGTGTCCGTTTGCTGACAACTTGTGACTGTTAATAGCAAAACAATTAATATGCTTGAAATATATATCATAATTATTTACTCCACTTTATGTGATAAATTATGAACTGCAATAATTTGGGTGGATAACTCTTTAGCCTGAAATATTAATAACCAGAAGGAGAGCAACTACACAAAGTAATGCTACTCTGTACTATTGAAAATATGGAAAAAAAGAATTCTTGCTCTAATACATCTAAAGTATAAATAAAAACTATTTTTAGCTTAGTATTTATTAATTTGGGGGAAGTCCAATAGATATGGATGAGAAAGTTCAGACAAGATCCCAAACGTTTCGCTCAAGGTTGAATTAATCTTAAGTTTGTAAAGATAACCTAAGAAATAATAAGAAGGTAGTCAAGACAAATTGTCTTTTTATGTTTGGATATCATCTTAATAGATTGTGATGATAGTGTTACAATCCTAACTAAAGGGGAATAATTACTCTAAACCTCTTAGTCATATTTTGGACAAATAGAACTCAAAACCTTTGATTATAGCTCATAATTAGCATATTTTAGTGTTTGCGGAGAATCCCTCACTCTCCGCACCCTTAAATTAGCCTATTTCGTTATGAAGTAGGCTTTTTTATTATCATGCCATTTTAGCCCAAATAGTACGTATTTAGAGTGTATTGTAAAGATTCAAGGTGTTTGTTGCTGAATGGATGTCATGGTGAAAATACATATAATCCATATAATACCATAGGTTTGAAACCTCATGGACATATTTTGGACAAATTATACTGCTGAGAACATGGATGAAAATGAGTTGCTTGCCGAACAACGACATCTAGCGGCACCCTTCAGAACGGGCTGTTTTTTATATAAGAGTATTGAGTGTATGTTCTGAATAATTATAATGAGCCCATCCAAACAAGGATAGGCTCATTAATACTATTTTAATAGAAGAGCTTTCTTAACTTGAGTAAAGCTCTTCTTCGAGCTCAAACCTTCAGCACTAATACGAATTAGATAAGTTCCGCTAGGTAAGTTTTCCGCATTCCAAGTAGTCTCATAAAAACCAGCTGACTTGTTGCCCTTGACCAAAATTCGTACGCTCTGACCAAGCATATTGAAAATCTCGAGCTTGATATTGCTTTCTTCTGGAATTCCATATTTGATTGTTGTACTAGGGTTGAATGGATTAGGATAGTTTTGGGCAAGTTCAAAATTATCTATAATTGGTTTAGATAAGTCGACAACGCCTGATGGAATTATTATTCCATTGATATCATAATTAGAGACGAAATTCCAGATGACATCACTTGCACTTATATCCACATTAACATTGGCAGGGTCGCCATTAATATTGGGCCAAACATGACCACCGCCAATGACTTTATAATGTTCAACCATAGTTCCATTATCGCCGTTTTTATAAGATTGATATTCAACCGTGCTGCGATCTGCACTATTTAAATCGGGCATAGTTGTTACTATTGGAGATGAGTCGGTGTTGTTATAATTAATCCAAAAAGAAAGCACATCAGTAACAGAATTATACCCTGCCGGGGAACTTCCACTATAAGTTATAATAGGATCATTTGTACCGTGTATTTCAACAATAGGAGTAGGATGTGATGGATTACCATTAGAATATGTTTCAGTGCTCATGGAGCCTGCGACTGACCCGATAGCCGCTATTCTATTACTCAATTGACAGGCCAGTTCATAGCTGAAGAATCCTCCATTCGAATATCCGCAGCTATATACTCTGTTGATATTAACATTGTAATTAGTGGCTATTGTATCGATCATAGCTTCAGTAAAACCAATATCATCTGCAGTACTGCCCGCTGTCCATGATCCAACATTCCAATGGGTGCTTCCCTGAAACAATGACCCTTGAGGATATACTAAAATAAAACCCGCAGTGTCAGCAATTGCCCTCATGTCGCCAATTAAATTCATTTGAATATGAGCAGATTGCGTCCAACCGTGAAAATTAAACATTAAGGGGACAGGTGATTCTCCATCATAACTAGCTGGCACATAAACGATATATTCTCTTATTATACCACCATGCAGCATGGTTTCATTTAGAGTTTGTTGTGCTTTTATTACATTTATTGACAAAAAAAACACAGCTAAAAAAAATGTGACTTTTGTATTCATAATTTATCCTGAAATAATCAATTTCTAAAAATGTTTTACATAATTTAATTGCAGCCAATTTGAATAACATATATTTATAACGCCAACATCAAAACACCATACTTGCGTTTTTTTATAAGTTGTATTAATTATTTATATAATATTTTCTTTGAGCTAATTGTTTACAAACCAGAAGGAATATTACTAAGACAATAATATTTAAATAGAGAAATGCAGTTTTTCAACAAATATCATGGCGTCCCTTTCCCTATAAGCCACCCAGTCCATTTCTTAAATGAATATAAGAAAATAGACATGTTTATCCAATATTTTTCACTAGCAAGCATAATATAATATAATTTAAATTTATAAGATGTTAATTTTCCGTGCATGTTCATTTGTCTATCTGGGATGTTTTTTACTCGGATAGGGTTTTGGATTGCCACAGTGTTATTACTTGTATGGTTTTGGATAGGGACAAGCAAAATTTCGGAAACAACAATCGAAATGTCTCACTATAATATTAAGTCTACAATTTGCTTTTTATTTATAAAATGTTTAATCTTGTAAAAGATGTGGTATCGTATTATAATGTTTAAGGCATTTTAATACCCTATGATACCCACTCCTTTACAATTATTGGAGAACTACTACCATGGCCAACTTAATTTCTAAATTTACACATATAACAAAAATCTTCAGCCTTTTCATATTAATAATTTCTGCAGGTTTATTTCTTTATGAATCATTTTATCAAAATGATGACGCAGAATTAAATACTCAAGTTATCAATTCTGTTTCTTCCCAAAATCTAATGGCAAATATGCCTCTTCGTTTCATCCCTAACAAGGGACAAGCGGGAGCAGACGCGGAGTATCATGTACAAGCGGCGGGACATACAGTTCTCTTTCATGATGAAAAAATTGTACTTCGCAGAGAAGAATCGATAGACAAAAAAAACGAAATTGTGTTAGAATTTATGGAAGCCAATAAAAACCCAATAATTGAAGGTAATGAAAAGCTCCCCGGTGTTGCCAATTTCTTCAAAGGTTCTGATCCAACTAAATGGCAAACAAATCTACCAACATACAGTTCGATTATGTATAAAGAGCTTTACCCCGGTATTGATATGGGTTACATTGGAGAAGAAGGAAAACTAGAAAGTGAGTTTTATGTTTCACCCGGTACTGATTACAATCAAATAAAATTCAATTATAATGGTATTATATCAAAAAGAATTAGAGATGACGGTGCACTTCTGCTTGAAACCGAACTTGGTGAATTGATTGAAAAAGCACCCTATGCCTACCAGGATATAGATGGTGTAAGGGAAGAAGTTGAAGCGGAATACACTCTGCTCGCAGATGCAGGCATCGGTTTTGAGTTAGGTCAATATAACCGCGACTTCTTGGTAGTAATTGATCCCGAATTAGTTTTTATGAATTTCATAGAACATAGCAGCGGTGGCTGGGCCTCAGCCGTTGCTTTCGACAATGTTGGAAACCTAGTCTTTGCCGGGGCATCCAACCGCTTCTTTCCAGCTACAGATGTGATCGATAGCTCTAACCATGAAGGTGGATCTAGTGATGATGGGCTTTTGCTTAAAGTAGATGCTGCAACCGGTGAGGTTATCTATTCTGCTCTGTTCGGTGGTGGTAAACAAGATTCTTTTAATGACATCGCCATTGATGATCTGGGGAATATTTATTTGGTCGGTATGACAGCATCTAAAAACTTCCCCGTTTTAAATGCCTTGCAGGATACAATTGGTGGTAGTCACGACGCTTTCCTTTCAATACTAAATTCCAACGGTGAATTAACGTACAGTACATATCTTGGTGGAACCCGTACTGATTGGGCGCTAGATATTGCACTAGATGGTACAGGTAATATTTTTATGGCAGGGCGAACAGTCTCACCAGATTTCCCAGTAATAAATGCCTTCCAAGATACCATTATGGGTGAAGAGAAATTTGGAGAGTATAATGCGGATATCTTTCTGGCAAAAGTTAATTCAACTGGCGATCTTAGTTATGCAACCTATCTAGGTGGGTCAAAAAGTGACCGAGTCAATGGAATTGCAGTTAATAATTCTGGCGAACTTACAATTACCGGTAGCACAGACTCCCATGATTTTCCTTTAATGAATGCCTATCAGGATAGCAATACTACTATCTTAAATTGGGAAACTGCAATGTATATTACTCGACTTAATAGCGGTGGGAATGGATTAATTTACTCTACATATTTTGGTGGTGCCGGCAACGATTGGGCTAGCGGTATTGATGTGGTTGCCAATGGTGAAACTTATATTTCAGGCAATACAACTTCAGAAGATTTTCCAGTTATTGGTGGGGAGTCATTTCCTGAAACGGATTCTTCAGATGGTGTGTTAATTAGTATGGATAATAATGGGCAGCCAATTTTCTCATTACGCTCAAACGTACCCGGATCTGAATCCTTCGATGGAATGGCCAGGCAAAATGATAGCACCTTGTTATTTATGGGTGAAGATGATGATTCCCTCATGATTTATGAAAAAAAGGATGACACATTTTTTGAAAAGATCTTTAGTTTTAACTCTGATGGTCACAGCATCAACGGTATTGAGTATGGAGACGGTTCTTTAGCTTTTGCCAGTACATATTGGGGAACAGGCTTGGGTAAAAAAGCCAGCGTAAAAGAGAAGGGTTCTATTGTGCAAGGGCCATCCTTTGCCCGTGTAGGATTTGCATTAATACGCATCACAGGAAATGTTTGTTTGGAAATAGAAATGGAAAGTGCCGGAGAGTTAAAGATAGATGCGGATGAAAATGGCATTGTTACGGTTAATGGAGAAAGTATTGGTGTAAAAGCAGCCGATTTAAAATGTATTTCAATTACAGGGTCTTCCGGAGATGATAACATTGATTTGAGTGAAGTAAGTGAAAAAAAATTTCCGAATATTGGGAACAGAATCGGTGAAGATGTTAAGATAGATGCGGGAAATGGAGATGATAATATAACTGGAAGTCCAGATTATGAGAATTATATTGAGGGAGGTGAGGGCAATGATATTGCGAAAGGAGGCAACAAAGATGATAATATGTTTGGAGGAAGTGGTGATGATAATATGGATGGTGGAGAGGGAACTGATATAATTTGGGGGGGAGAAGGTCAAGATAACCTAAATGGTGGTCCTGGAACGGATGTTTTATTTGCTGATGTTTTTTCAGATTTGAAAGTGGAAGCTGGGGTTGGCTCGGATGCTGTAAATTTCCTTGGAATGTTCTTTACCCCCAAAAGTTCTAACATAATAAATAATCAGGGTTTTAATAAAAAAGCCTCATCAAATTTGATTGAGAATGTAGTTACAATAACCGAAACAAGTGGTATTGATACATTGAATTTTTCAGAATATGATTTCGGTATAACTTTAGACATAACATCATTGAACATTGAGCAGACAATCGACACAGCTGGTACACAGATAATGCTGCAGGGCATCTTTGAGATAATTACG
>Ga0164315_10003714_pt1 | contig 11859 bp, 9 predicted proteins | sample GuaBasSedimGuay6_FD_113737 | JGI IMG/M metagenome (GOLD analysis project Ga0164315, IMG submission 113737) | Subseafloor sediment microbial communities from Guaymas Basin, Gulf of California, Mexico - Guay6, Core 4569-2, 0-3 cm | ecosystem: Environmental > Aquatic > Marine > Hydrothermal vents >... | reverse complement strand
AAAGTACAAAGAAGTAGAAACAATGTACAAACAATATCAGGCAGAAGCAGTACTTCTACCTGCTGATATTAAAAAACAGAAAGAAATTGCCATTGTAAATAAAGAGAAAGAAGTAAAGTCACTTCAAAAAAAATACTTTTCCCCTGAGGGAGAATTATTTAAAAAGCGTCAGGAACTTGTTCAGCCTATCCAGGAGAAAGTTTACAATGCTATTGAAACAATTGCTCAGACCAGAAACTACGGCTTTGTTTTCGATAGATCAGGAGGCATGACACTATTGTATGGAGATCCTAAATACGATATCAGCGATGAAGTACTTGACGAAGTTGGTACCGTTATGCAAACTGTTAAAAGAGATCAGCGTACAAAGAAATAGATTAATCCTCATCACTTAATGATAAATTGTTGAATATCTTGGCAATAATTAATGCCGAATATTAACCATTTGGCATCTAAAATGCTGTCTATTTCTTAATAAACCTTAATAAATTTCATTCTCGAGACATAATAGTTTTCCGAAATTGTTTTTTTTATACATTTGCGCCTCAATTTTGAGTATTTATAATTTTTATACACCATATTAAGCAGAAATGAAAACAATAAAAAAAGGAATTTTAATTTTATCATTCCTAACACTAATTGCAGGTTTTAGTTTTGGACAAACAACAAAATTTGGCCACATCGATTCAAATGAAATTTTGGGAATAATGCCTGAAACAGATTCATTACAAAATGAGTTAAAAGCACATGCAGATTTTCTCGATCAGCAATTGAATGCAATGGCTATGGAGTATCAAACAAAAGTTACTGAGTACCAAAATAACGCAGCAACTATGTCAGACCTGATTCGCCAAACCAAAGAAAAAGAGATCGGAGATCTTCAAAGTCGTATTCAAGCTTTTCAAGCTTCAGCTGATCAGGACTTAGCTGCTAAGCAAGCTGAACTTTTCAACCCATTAATTGAAAAAGTAAGAACAGCTATTACTGAAGTTGCAAATGAAAACAACTACTCTTATATTTTCGATGTAGGAACTGGTGCTATTTTATTCTATGACAATGGTGATGACATCCTTGTTTTAGTTAAAAAGAAACTTGGTATCCAATAAGATATTTTAGAATTAAACAAAAAAAGTCCTGCAAATTTGCAGGACTTTTTTTTGCTCATAAAATCATATCTAATCATCGTACCAACTGGCATACATATTATAATTATTAGATATGCGATGAACTTCACCTTTTAGTAAGCTCTCATCAACGTCTTTTATCTTTTTTGCCGGAACACCTGCCCACACACTTCCTGATTTAACAATAGTGTTTTTCGATACTACTGCTCCGGCAGCAATTACTGAATTACTTTCAACAACAACTCCATCCATTAAAATAGCACCCATACCAACAAGCACATTATCCTTTATTATACAACCATGAATTATTGCAGAATGTGCTATTGATACATTGTCGCCAATTTCTACTGCCGCTTTTTGATATGTACAATGAATTATTACTCCATCCTGTATGTTTACATTATTACCAATTCGAATGTAATGCACATCACCACGAACAACAGCATTAAACCATACACTACAATCATTGCCCAAAACAACGTCTCCCGTAAGAGTTGCATTCTCAGCAATGAAACAATTATTTCCCCACTTAGGCTTAATTCCTTTTACTGATTTTATTAATGGCATATTTTTAATGTTAATTTATTAATGGTATTGTGTAGAGACGTAATGCATTACGTCTCTACTGTAATATGTCTCTACTACGCAATTTATTCATAATCTATAGAATAATGCAAACCTATGCTTTCTTTACGTTTATTGGCCATTTTAATAACTAGGTAGGCTACATTAATCATATTTCGTAGTTCGCATATCTGACGAGAGATAATAGATTTATCATACAATTCTTCCGTTTCTTTGTAGATAATTGCAAGCCTGTCATGTGCTCTCTTTAGTCTAATGTTTGAACGTACAATTCCAACATAATTACTCATTATCGACTGCAATTCTTTTCGGGATTGCGTAATAAGTATCATTTCCTCATTGTGTACAGTCCCTTCCGAATCCCACTCAGGAATATCTTTTTCAAGTTCAATATTTTTGATACTGGAGATGGCATCCATAGCTGCTCTATGCGAGAACACTGCAGCTTCAAGCAATGAGTTCGAAGCAAGCCTGTTTGCTCCATGAAGTCCTGTACTTGCAACCTCACCAGAAGCATAAAGGTTTTTGATACTGGTCTGTGCATTCTCATCGGTTTTGATTCCTCCACATGAATAGTGAGCAGCCGGAACAACCGGAATCATATCTTTTGTTATGTCAATACCAATTTTCAAACACTTAGCATAAATAGTTGGAAAGTGATTTAAAATTTCATCTTCACTAATACCTAAAGGATCAAGATAAACATAGTCATCACCAGAAAGTTTCATCTCATTATCAATTGCCCTTGCAACAATATCACGTGGAGCCAGCGATCCATGTTCATGATATTTATGCATAAACTCTTTTCCTTTTCTTGTTTTGAGTATGGCTCCTGCTCCTCTCATTGCCTCGGTAATTAAAAATGAAGGTTTTTCACCAGGGTTGTAAAGTGAGGTGGGATGAAACTGCACAAATTCAAGTTTTTCAACCACTGCCTTTGCCCTGTATGCCATAGCCAGTCCATCACCTGTTGCTATTACCGGGTTTGTTGTAGTTTGATAAATACTCCCCATACCACCGGCAGCAACCATGGTAGTTCGTGCAATAATAGATTCAATCTTCTTATTTAACTTATTAAAAACATAAGCCCCATAACACTCAATATTTCCATTAATCCGCTTAAGATCCTCACCTTTATGGTGCTGTGTTATCAGGTCGATGGAAAACATATTTTCACGAACAGTAATGTTCGGGTGTTGCATAACCTTCTCACTTAAAGATCTCTGGATTTCAAAGCCGGTATTATCCTTATGATGAAGTACTCTATACTCTGAATGTCCTCCCTCTTTAGCCAAACTATATTTTCCAGATTCCTCTTTATCAAAATTAGTCCCCCAGTTAATAAGTTCCCTGATTCTTTCTGTCGATTCGCTTATGGTAATCCTAACAATTTCTTCATTATTCAGTTTAGCACCTGCCTTCATAGTATCAGCAATATGCTTTTCATAAGTATCTGGTGAATACATTACTGCTGCTATACCTCCCTGGGCATAACTTGTTGCTGTTTCCTCAAGGGTTGTTTTCGAAAGTAGGATAACCTTTCCATGCTCAGCAACTTTTAAGGCGTAGATAAGCCCCGCCATGCCTGAGCCAATAACCAAGAAATCGGTTGTTGTTGCCATGATTCATGTTTAATGCAAAACTAAGAAATTAGGAAATAGATATCCTTATTTAGGATGATTGTTTTTCATGGAAATAAGGAAGATGTTAATATTTTTTGATGAGGAATACTTTAGAAAATCCTCTAAACTCTAAACCCCACGCTTCAAATTTCAAACCTAAATCCCCAGCAGAGTTTCAACAGCGCTATTACCACCAAACAACATTTTTTCAGGGTTTTCAAGCATCTCCTTAACTTTTACAAGAAAACCAACCGAAGTACTACCGTCAATAATACGATGATCGTAGGACATTGCAACATACATTATTGGATGAATTTCAACTTTACCATTGATGGCAATGGGCCGCTCAACAATATTATGCATTCCTAAAATTGCACTTTGCGGCGGATTAATAATAGGTGTTGAAAGCATTGAGCCAAAAACTCCCCCATTAGTTATGGTAAATGTACCTCCCTGCATTTCATCGAGGCTTAGTTTACCATCGCGGGCTTTTATGGCAAGCCTCTTAATTTCACTCTCAATTTCAGCAAGGCTAAGCATTTCAGCATTTCTAACTACTGGAACCATCAATCCTTTGGGGGCACTAACAGCAAAGGCTACATCAACATATTCAAAACCTACAATTTCATCACCATCAATTTGTGAGTTGATGGCAGGAAAATGGACCATAGCCTCTGTAACTGCCTTTGTGAAAAAAGACATAAAGCCTAATCCAACACCAAATTTTTCTTTGAAAATCTCCTTGTATTTTTTACGAATTTCCATTATTGGAGTCATATTTACCTCATTGAAAGTGGTAAGCATGGCTGTTTCATTTTTTACAGAAACCAATCGTTGAGAAAGTTTTTTACGAAGCATTGTCATTTTACTACGATTTTGATCTCTACCTCCTGACCAATTTGAAGATTGAATATTCTGCGGTTTTGAAACTTTATTTTTATTCTCTTCAAAAAATTCCACATCTTTTTTGCCAACACGATAATTCTTAAAGAAATCTACAAGTTCATCTTCAGAAATATTCTCCTGGTCCATAAGTTTCCTCGCCAGTGGAGAAAGTGTGAGATCGTACTTATTACTTTCTTTTTCTCCACGACCTAAAGAACTGGGTACCTCATCCTCTTTTTTTTCATCTTGACCAGATGGTTTAGTTAATTCAGCAGTCTCCTCTTTTTCTACTTTCTTCTTTTTTGGAGTTCCTTTTACTGATGTGTCAACAATAGCGATTACAGTCCCAACATCGATTGTCTCCCCTTCTTCTATTTTAAGTTCAATCTTCCCACTTTCAGTGGCAGGAATACTTAGTGTAGCTTTATCAGAATCCACCTCTACAATATCCTGATCTCTTTCAACATATTCTCCATTTTCAACCAACCATGTAGCAATTTGTACTTCATTGATGGATTCTCCCGGGCTCGGAACTATTATTTCTACTTTCATTTGCTTAAGTTTTGAACCATATAAGGCATATAAGTACTTAAAGTGCCTAGAGTACTTAGAGTGCCTAAAGTACTTAGGTTTTAAAATTTACTAATTTTTAAGTTTTGAACTTATTGAAGTAAAGATAGCGAGTAATTCATTTGATTCTGTCAAAATTAAATCATAGTTACTCTTCTCGCCCCATTTAAGTTCATCAATTATCTCCAACCAGTAGCAAGTTTCGCTTGCTTCACTCTCGCTTATTTTGATTTTATTCGAAAAGTCGGCTTTACTTCTTGACCTATTTGCTTCCCTATAATTTGCTCCAATACTTGTACCAGATTTTGTCATTTGATACCTAATAACTTTTCCTTCCTGTGATTCAGGTAATGAACTTGACAAACGTATAATACTAATTGCAAATTTTTTAGTTCTCTTTTCTAAATGTTTTCCAAACTCTTTATTATCCATGTTTATTAATTTTTGGGTTTTTATGGTAATTTATTCTTCTCTTCATGTCAATCCTCAAATACTCTAGGCACTCTAAGTACTTTAAGTACTCTAGGCACTTCTCACTCCAGGGGTTTAACCCCACTATGGAAACTACTTTTCATTTCCTTCATTTTGTACTCTTCCAACTCTTTCTCAAAAGATGCCCATTTATTTCCGATACAAACCATCTTACAGTCATCTTGAAGATAAGGACAATCGCATACATTAAATACTTTGTCAACAATTTTCTGATATCGTAAGGCATGAAATTTCGGACTTCCTGTAGAAGGACTACCACTGGCTGGCCTTGCTACAAGTTGAAAATGAATATCATCATCCTCAAATTGTTTCCTAAAGAAATCGTTAGCTCCCATATTTGCAGGCTCTTCCTGAACCCACATAAGTGAAGTTGCATTTTTGTATTTTGATATTATGTCAAGAATTTGCTTTTTAGGGAAAGGAAACAACTGCTCCAATCTGATCAATGCAACATCATTATTCTTTATTTTTTCTCTTTCAGCCAATAAATCATAATAAACCTTTCCGCTGCAGAAAGCCACTCTTTTAACATCCTCAACATTAATGAATTCATCATCAATCAACTCCTTAAAACCACTTGAGGTGAAACTTGAAATTGGAGACACGCATTTAGGATGTCGCAGCAAACTTTTAGGAGTAAAAACAATAAGAGGTTTACGGAAATCTCTTTTTAGTTGCCTTCTTAAAACATGGAAGAAATTAGCAGGAGTAGTACAATTAACAATTTGCATATTATTTTCCGCACAAAGCGTAAGGTACCTTTCAATCCTTGCACTGGAATGCTCTGGTCCTTGTCCTTCAAAACCATGAGGAAGAAGAACAACCAGGTCGTTCATAACATTCCATTTATCTTCTGCACTACTTAAAAACTGATCAAATATTACTTGAGCCGTATTGGCAAAATCACCAAACTGAGCTTCCCATAAAGTTAGGGTGTATGGCGATGCTAAGGAATATCCGTATTCAAATCCCAGAACCCCATATTCAGAAAGAGAAGAATTATAAACATCAAATTTAGCTTGCTTTGAACTAATATTATTTAATGGAATATATTTCTCCACTGAGTCCTCAACATGAAGCACAGAATGCCTGTGAGAAAAAGTCCCTCTCTCAACATCTTGCCCACTTAGCCTAACAGGTACACCCTCTTCCAGCAAACTTGCATAAGCCAGTAGTTCACCCATGGCCCAGTCAATTATTCCTTTTTCAAATACTATCTTTTTTCTTTGGTCTTGTAACCTTACAGTTTTATTAAAAAACTTAAGCGATTCAGGTAAAGATGTAATCTTATCTGATATGTCTAGTAATTTTTTCTTACTTATTGCTGTTTTAGGAGATTTCAAAAAGTCTTCATCTGTGGCTCTCCGAATCTTTTGCCAAGTGTTAACAAGGAAGTTATCGATGGTAGTCTTTTGATGAGTTTTAGAAGCATTCAGATTTTCCTCAAGTTTTTCATTTAAAAGTTTCTCATCAATTGTACATTGATCTTCAGTAATTACTGCTTCAGCAATAAGTTTCTTCTTGTAGATCTGATAAGGATCAGGATGCTTTGCTATTTTTTTGTACAAAATAGGTTGAGTAAACCTAGGTTCATCACCTTCGTTATGTCCATATTTACGATAGCAAAGTATGTCGATGAAAACATCTTTTTTAAACTTATTCCTAAATTCCATTGCTAACTGAACACTGTATGCGAGTGCCTCCGGATCATCACCATTAACATGAAAAACAGGCGAAAGGGTAGTCTTGGCAACATCAGTACAATAAGTACTTGAACGGGCATCAAGATAATCGGTTGTAAATCCAACCTGATTATTAACAACAAGGTGAATTGTTCCTCCTGTGGAATAACCTTTAAGATCCTGCATTTGAATCACCTCGTAAACAACACCCTGTCCTGCAATTGATGCATCGCCATGAATTAATATTGGTGCAATTTTCTCAGGGTTACTATTGTATGCAGCATCAATTTTGGCTCTTACAATTCCCTCTACTACCGGGTCAACTGCCTCAAGATGAGAAGGGTTTGGTGACAATGTCATTTTAACCAGTTTACCACTAGTTGATTGGCGTTTTACAGAATATCCTAAATGGTATTTTACATCACCAAGTATTCTTTCATCACTGTAATCTACTCCGTCAAACTCATGAAAAATATCTTCATATGGTTTACGTAAAATATTGGCAAGTACATTTAATCTTCCCCTATGCGGCATTCCAATAATAAACTCTTCAATGCCGAGTTCACTGCCTTTTTCCATAACCGCGTCCAGGGCTGGAATTAGCGCTTCAGCACCTTCAAGTGAGAAACGTTTTTGTCCAGGAAATTTCTTTTGTAAGAATTTCTCAAAAAATACACCGCGCATTAATTTTTGCAATATGTACTTTTTAGTTTCAACATCATATTGGGGAGTATTTCTTGTACTCTCAAATTTATCTCTAAGCCACGATACTATCTCCAGGTCTCTGATAAATAAGTACTCTACACCAATTGAACTACAATATGTTTGATTCAGGAAACTAATAATATCACTTAATGTGGATGTTCCAAGTCCTAATTCTTTACCAGCCTCAAACTTTTTATTAAGATCAGCCTTTGTCAAACCATAGTTTTCAATACTTAAGTCTGGTTTGTATTCTCGTCTCTTTCTAACGGGATTTGTTAAAGTAAACAAATGACCTTGCCTTCTGTAGTCATTTATTAGGTTTATTACTTTAAACTCATCTGAGGAAATTCCTACTCCAACCAATGGTTTAAATTTGTAATCTTTCTGAGCAAACTCAAACCCTAAAAAAAAGCCACGCCAGGAATCATCAACTGATAATGGATCTTTCTTAAAATCCTCATAAAGTTGATCAAACACTTTTGGATCAGTATTATTAACAAAATCGTAATTATCCATCTGTCGATTAAAATATTGTGGGTATCAAAAGTACTAAAGAAAATGAACACCTACCTTTTAACATAATTCATTGTTTTTTAAGTGGATAGGCTAATTCTTTTCTATTTGTATTCATTCTAAATAGATAATCTATTCCAAAAAAACCCGGCTTTGTAAAAAAGCCGGGTTTTAATTTCTATAATATCCTATTACTCAGGATGAATTGCCTCAACCGGGCAAACATCAGCGCAAGCGCCACAATCAGTACATAAATCAGGATCAATAACATAGATATCTCCTTCTGCAATTGCCTCTACAGGACATTCGTCGATACAAGTACCACATGCGGTACAATCATCAGTAATTTTGTAAGCCATAATAAATATAATTTAAACTAATAATCTGCAAATATATGTTTATTGTGAATTTACAAGTAAAATTATGAGTTTTTTTTGCCATAAATTACATTTTTTATCAAATAAATATGACGAAAAATTATTTAGCAAAATTATTTACTTTGTGTTAAAAATCATATTTTCAGAAGCCATTTCAGTCAATTATTGCTTATCTGAAATTTAGACTAATTATAATTAAGCCATTAACATATGTGAGCAAAGTAGATTAACACCTCTATCTATCTGGCTGTCTACTTATTAAATGGGTATTAGGCTTAATCGTTATTAACTTAAACCTTGTGAAAAAAAAGCAATAAACTGTAGTCTAATCTTTAAATATTCCTTTACATTTGCTCGAATAAATTGTTAATTATGGCTAATAATAAAAATAAAATTGTTGAACTGGAAAAGGCAGTCATCAGGTTTGCTGGTGATTCTGGAGACGGAATGCAGTTAACGGGTAGTTTATTCTCCGATTCAACTGCTTTTGCAGGCAACGATTTTGCAACTTTTCCTGATTATCCAGCAGAAATCAGGGCACCTCAGGGTACAGTTTCCGGTGTTTCAGGTTTCCAGATTCACTTTGGAAGTAATGATATCCACACATCAGGAGATCAGGCAGATGTTCTTGTTGCCATGAATCCTGCCTCTCTAAAAGCTAATATGAACTGGATTACTAATGATGCTGTAATCATAGTTGACAATGATGCTTTTGTTGAAAAAAATATTATTAAAGCAGGTTATAAAAAAAATCCGCTTATTGATGGCACATTAAATGGTCATTTGGTGGTAAATGCACCAATAACATCACTTACAAAAGCAGCAGTTGCTGAATTAGACATTGATAACAAATCGGCACAGAAGTCGAAGAATATGTTTGCCTTAGGAATGATATTTTATATGTTCAATCGTTCTTATGAAAAAACATTTGACTTTTTTGAAAATAAATTCAAAACAAAGCCACTCATAGTTAAAGCAAATAAACTTGTATTAGAAGCAGGTTACAACTTTGCTGATACTATTGAGGCTTTTACAAATACTTTCAGAATTGAACCTGCACAATTAAACAAGGGTAAATACAGAAATGTTACCGGGAACCTTGCAACAGCATGGGGGCTTTTAGCAGCGGCTGAAAGATCGGGACTGAAATTATTTATTGGATCTTATCCTATTACTCCTGCAACCGAAATACTTCAGGAATTAGCAAAACACAAACAATTTTCTGCTATTTCTTTGCAAGCCGAGGATGAAATTGCTGGTATTGTTTCTACAATTGGTGCCAGTTTTGCTGGTGCACTACCTATAACCACAACTTCAGGGCCGGGTCTTTCTTTGAAGAGTGAAGCCCTGGGACTTGCCGTAATTACTGAACTCCCGCTGGTGGTTGTTAATGTTCAAAGGGGTGGACCTTCAACAGGTTTGCCAACTAAATCTGAACAGTCGGATTTATATCAGGCACTTTTTGGAAGAAATGGTGAGGCCCCTTTAATTGTTATGGCCGCTAGTAGTTCATCCGATTGTTTTTATTCGGCCTTTGAAGCTGCCAAACTCTCAGTTGAGCATATGACACCAGTTATTCTATTAACGGACGGTTCGCTTGCAAATGGTTCAGAGGTATTTAAAATACCAAAAATGTCAAGTTTGGCAAAAATAAAACCGCCAATTGTAAAAGCCAATGATCCTAATTACAAACCTTATGCACGCAACAAAAAGAAACTTAACCGTCCCTGGGCAATTCCGGGTACTGAAGGTTTACGTCACAGAATAGGTGGATTAGAGAAAGAAAATATATCAGGTAATGTTTCTCAGGTTCCTGAAAATCATCAACTAATGAGTGAGTTGAGAGAGGAAAAAGTTGAACTAGTAGCTAATTACATTCCTGAGCAAAAAATAATAGGTGATGAAAATGCTGATGTACTTGTTGTAAGTTGGGGTGGTACTCATGGTGTTATGCTAACAGTAGTTGAACAGTTGCTGGAAGAAGGTCATTCAATTGCAATGACTCATTTTAAACATATTAAGCCATTACCTAAAAACACTGAAGATATTTTAAGCAGATTCAAGAAAATAATTGTTTGTGAAATAAATCTGGGACAGTTTGTAAACTATCTCAGAATGAAATTTCCAAAGTATAATTACAAACAATACAATAAAATTCAGGGCTTACCATTTACGGTTGCTGAACTAAAAAATGAATTTATTGCTCTTCTTAACGAATAAAAAAATGGAAAATATAATAGATACAGCTAAGTTAAACCTTACGAAAGAAGACTTTAAGAGCGACCAGATGGTGAAATGGTGTCCGGGTTGTGGAGACCATGCAATCTTAAAATCGGTTGAAAATGTTTTTCCTGAATTAGGAATTGCAAAAGAAGATTTTGTTGTTGTTTCAGGTATTGGATGCTCATCGAGGTTTCCATATTACATGAACACATATGGAATTCACGGAATTCATGGTCGTGCAGCAGCACTTGCCACAGGAATTAAACTTGCAAATCCAAAACTTAGTGTTTGGATGATTACAGGTGATGGTGACTCGATGGCAATTGGTGGAAACCATTTTATTCATATTGCTCGCAGAAACCCGGATGTAAACATTTTGTTATTCAATAACAAGATTTATGGACTTACCAAAGGACAATATTCTCCAACTAGTCCGAAGGGCTCAAAAACAAAAACATCACCTCAGGGCTCTTTCGAAACACCGTTTAACCCAGGAGAACTTGTTATGGGTGCTAGAGGCAAATTTTTTGCCAGGGTTGTTGACACCAATATTAAAATGATGACCAGAGTATTTAAAGAAGCAGCAGAACACAAAGGGGCTTCTATTGTTGAAATACTTGCAAACTGTGTGATTTTTAGTAATAAAATTCATGGTTTAATTACTTCTCGTGAAACAAAGGAAAGTAATCAGATCTTTCTTGAGGCAGGTCAGCCAATGAAATATGGGAAGGATAATGAAAAGGGTATTATTTTAGATGGTACACAACTAAAGGCTGTTACAATAGGTGAGAACGGGATAACTGAAGACGACCTAATGGTACATGACCCTACAACAGAAGATTCTGGAATTCATGTAATGCTTGCTAATATGGCACCACCGGAACTTCCCGCTGCAATGGGTATTATTCGTTCAGTTAAAGCTCCAACACTTGAGCAATCTGTTTGGGAATCGGTTGAATATGAAAAAGAAAATTCATCAATAAAAAATATGGACGATCTGCTTAATAGTGGTTCTACCTGGGATATTGACTAACAATTATTCAATATATTTCTAAAGGCTATCCATTTGGGTAGCCTTTTT
>Ga0164315_10003713_pt1 | contig 11862 bp, 12 predicted proteins | sample GuaBasSedimGuay6_FD_113737 | JGI IMG/M metagenome (GOLD analysis project Ga0164315, IMG submission 113737) | Subseafloor sediment microbial communities from Guaymas Basin, Gulf of California, Mexico - Guay6, Core 4569-2, 0-3 cm | ecosystem: Environmental > Aquatic > Marine > Hydrothermal vents... | reverse complement strand
CTGCTCAAATGAGCGCCAACTGTGGTGGTTTCCCGATTCAGTTGTCTATTTGATTGTGTTGAAACACAAGCAATAATGCGTTTATAGCCGTGCCGATCATTAAGTTTGTGAATCGCCCGCATTATCGTCTTGAAGACACCGTGATGAGTACGCCACAATACCTCGGTGGCAGCACTTATCTCCGTGCGTCTGTAGTTGGATTGATTTTTAGGCTCTTTGATTTCTAGTGACTCTGCTTCTTCTTGGCTTAAAAACAAAAACTTAGGATCATCAGGTATTTTTTGGCTACAGCAACTCAGTGCTGCTTTACCATGATGAGAGTCAGCCGCCTTGATGAGTGTAGAATTGGTATTGATGCAGATAAGTTCCTCTTTTCCTTTAAGATTGTTGCCGTCATAAGTCGGATCAAATTTTGCCATCAAGTCCGTATTCACTTGGATTCGCGGACTTAAATAAATCAGTAAATAACCACCGGGATAGTCAGCCAGAATATTACGCAAAGCAGTGGTTTTACCAATACCCGGCGTGCCTGACAACACCAAAATATCATTGTCTCTCCAAACCGACTTAATCAGTTCGGCGTGAGCATCTTGCATTGATTTTAAATCAGCCGCATGAAGTTGCTTGGCAAGCTCAATAGGCAGCCATGATTGCAATTGTTCAAATGTCGGCTGCGTAGCGGTGGGGCAGTAACCTTCTATTTTTTCAATTGGAAAAGAATAGTTAAGGTAATCATCGCAGGGTTGTTGACACTCAAAAGTGTGTTCGGCACGGTAACGCAAATACTTAAGTGGCTCTTTTAGTACCAGCGAGGAATTCATCCGTATCTTTAGCAAGATGGCATTTTCCGTGTTCAGTATTTCTTGTTCTCTCAATTTGTTCTGTTGTTCAGTGGATTCTTCTATGCCGCTTTTAATCATCCCTTCTTGATAGATAACCCCCATATTTTGTAAAAGTTCACACTCATCTTCTTTCAGATGCAAAAAATGCCGATTACGATCTGTAAACGCAACAACATGGAACTCAATCTTAGCCTTTTTCCATTGATCAAAGGGCTTATTTAAAATAATGCGATCTTTAATCGTCTCATAAAGCGAATAAACGTAGCCCCCGCCTTGAAATAGCTTTTTAGCGATTTTGTCGTGAGTCAGTAAACCCTGAAAGTAATTTTTCAAATCTGGTGAAATTTCCAATCCAAGCGTTTCACTGGCAATCCGAAAATCTCGTGTTTTAGTCAGATTAGTGAGCGTATTTTTGCCACGTTTGAGACTTTCAAAAATGCCATCCGGATCAGATAGGTTGATTTCAGTATCTATGGTAGGCGCGTTATGTGTTGATAATTCGTAACAGATTAAATGAAATTGATACGCCTTATTATAGTATGTCCTGACAATTAATAAGAAATCAGCATGAGGGCATTTCCCCTTTTCATTGAGTGTGCTGAAATTGAAATCAGAAAAATCGGCAATAAAGGCTAATTCTTGTTGTGCTAAAGCAAAGGCTTTGTTGGTTTCTTCAAAGGCTTCGTTGGTTTTTGGCACAAAGGTGGGATTAGCGTAAACCCACACTAATTGAGGTGGGGTGGTAGCGGGTAGCGAGTTTATAAACTGCTGAGTTTCGCAAAACCCTTGAACATAACCTTGAAATAATCTCGCACTTAAAATAGAGGGTGCCGATTTAACGGATTCTGAATTGTGCTTTTCGGGATCGAATTCTTTGCCAAACTGACTGATTATTTTGCTCAATTTAAACTCACCGAGCCGAGAAATAATGCGAGCCATTTGTTGTTTGCACTCTTTTGAAGCCCTGAAAGGGCGTAGCGCACCCATTGCGCCGGCTAATCCGCCAAGCTCGTAGGTACGCCCTTGTAAACTGCCAAATTTATCCATATTTTCACTTATTTATTTTCTACTGTAAAATGCGTATTTTTAACTCAAATTGCTACATAAGAGTAAGTGATTGATTTTATTATTCTAGGTTTTATGCCGGCCCTTAAAACATCGCCGATATAACTGGTTTATTTATAATGAATCGTGGTGTTATAGGTGGCAACTTGGGTTAGCATGAACAAAAACTCCTTGCCAGAGCATCGTTTCGAGCAAAGGGAGAAAACGAAAACTCCTTGCCAGAGTGTCATTTCGAGCGAAGGAAGAAATCTTAATGCTTGGGGAGGATTTGGCAAATTTATAGACACACCCAAAGAAATCCCCCTAACCCTAATGGCACGGACTAAAAACTTAAGAGTAAAACGAATTTGAGTAGTCCGGTACATTTCATTAGTTGACGGACACTATCTTTTTTCTAGGATCGTATCCGTTTAAGTGTCATCACTACTTCTACTGGATTACCCAAATTTGTAGAACCAATTTACAAACTGGTGGATTAGCGGGGGCTTCTCACTTAAGCAGAGACTATCCCAAAAAGGGATAGCATCTGTCGTGGCTTGCTGTTGTTAGACACTTCGCCTTGACTTAAGGATAGAACGAATTGACAAACTGGTGGGTGGGAACTTTTAAGATCAACAGATACTATCCCGAAAAGAGATAGCATCTGTTGCTGCTTGCTTAAGTGGGTGGGCCTGCGGGGGGAGAATGACTTTCTCGTTCTCTGTCAATCAATTTACTCACAGTGCTTTTTCGTCTATGACGATGTTGCTTGTGAGAACGCAAAAAATACGCAATCCATGCCATTGCTAGAATCACCATAAAAGTCGCTGCATTGGCTGGAATTTGTAAATTAAAATCCACGCTACTATGAATCAGTATCGCAGTTATGCTCATCACCGCACTAAAAGCGATGCCTCTACATAAAGGATCACGGCGCCGATATTGTGCTAATAACGCGATGAACAAGGAAAGAATAACGCTACTACCTACCAGTAGTAGACCAATGATACCTGTTTCTGCGCCGAATTCTAGGTAATCATTATGGGCATGGTCAAAAAATTGTCTCACATCCTGCTGTCGATAACGTGGGAATACAACCGGAAAACTGCCAAGCCCAGAGCCTACCCATAAATAATCCTGCCAATACGGAAGTGTATATACATCAACTTCATCGCGGGTTTCAGCTGCGAAACTGGTTTGTTGCAAGCGTTGGGCAACTTTATCTATCCCAAACCAAGCCCCAACAATTAACATATCAATCACAATCAAACTCACCAGCAGTATGACGGTGGCGCGAGTCGCATGTCGGGATAGCATTAAGCCAATAATACCGGCAATCAACATACTGGCAAAAAAACTGGTGTTACCCATCCGAGAACGGGTCAATACCAATGCGATAACCATCACGACGAGGTATAACCGCAACCGCATTTTGTCACTCAATAACCAATCTACTACCGAGCGCAAATGTTGTCGCCAAGTCTTGCTGGTAGAATCGCTCAGTTGAGCAATCAGCAAACCAATCCCGATAGCTAAACACATTTCCAAATAGCCGGCCAGATGATTGCGGTTGACAAACGTCCCGGTTGCAACCTCCAAGTAATAGATTTTTTCGTGGAAAAAACCATATTCCATGCCCGATAAAGTCATTAAACCGCCATAAACCGCTTGAAAGAGACCACTAAATACTAACGTGTAGGCTAACCAGCGCAAACGCTTGCGTCGGTTGACAAGCAACAAAGTGAGTATAAAGAGCAAAATATAACTGATACTTTTAAGCAGAGAAACCGTCGTTATATGGGGATCTACAGAGAGTGTCGCGGTGGTTGGGGGAATGCTTTGGGTAGCTGCCAAGGTATGCATATAGGCCGCTTCTGGAGACAGCCATTCAACAAGTGAGAATGGTAAGGAAATGCACTGAAAAGCAATATAGAATAACCACAGAAGAAACAGGATAAGTATAGGTTTGGCTTTGGAAAAGACAGGTGTTAGGCTCAGATAACCACGCAAAAAGCCCCATAGCCAAGCTAGAGCCAAGCTAAATATCCAGATCTCCATGATTGCCCAAGCCCAAGGACGATTGCTGCCCAAAGGAAGGGGTAACCATAACATTAAAATCAAAAAACCGATAAAAATGCTACGGTCAGCGTTAGATTTGGAAGAATGGTGTTTTGACATTTCTTGGTGCCATTCTTGATTTGATTTAAGAGAAGGTGGGTATGTTGAGGTGGGAATGATTGAAGCAAGTAGTTTCGGGAAGTTCAAAGCGATTCCCGAAACCACGGGGAATTATTTTTTTTAAATGAATGAGTCTTGTCCCTAAACTTCAACGGCATCTTCAGTTTCAGGTCGAGCAACTAATTCGACAATAGCCATAGGTGCTTTATCTCCCACTCTAAATCCACACTTAAGAATGCGTAGATACCCCCCGGGACGTTCCTTGTAGCGAGGGCCTAATTCGTTAAATAGTTTGGTAACAATCTCCCGATCACGTAGCCTAGCAAAGGCCAAGCGGCGCTTTGCGACACTATCTTCTTTAGCCAAAGTAATCAACGGCTCAACAACACGACGCAGTTCCTTTGCTTTGGGCAAGGTTGTTTTAATGATTTCGTGGCGCATTATAGAAACCGCCATATTTTTAAACATCGCTTTTCGGTGACTACTGGTTCTATTCAGGTGTCTACCAACATGACGGTGGCGCATAAGCTTCTATCCCATTTATCAGTTAGAAGGATTCAATGAACAATTATCAGTTAGAAGGATGAAGGATTCAATGAACATTGATGTTAGTTGGCTGACTCGTTCTCTTTTTTTAACGCATTAAGAAGAAATATTTGGTTCTTCATAATGGAGGCCCGCGGGCGGCCAATTTTCCAAACGCATCCCTAGGGACAATCCCCGCGATGCTAACACATCCTTAATTTCAGTCAGAGACTTCTTACCAAGATTAGGGGTTTTCAGCAATTCATTCTCGGTTTTTTGAATTAAATCGCCAATATAAAAAATGTTTTCCGCTTTCAAACAATTAGCAGAACGTACTGTTAATTCTAATTCATCTACAGGCCGCAACAAAAGGGGATCAATTTCATGTTTTTCTGGCCTAGTTTCAGTTTCGGCATTACCTTCCAAATTCACAATCACAGAAAGTTGATCCTGTAATATAGAGGCCGCGGTTCTGATGGCAGATTCTGGTTCCACTGTACCATTGGTTTCCAATTCAATGATGAGCTTGTCAAGATCGGTACGTTGTTCAACACGCGCACTTTCAACTAGGTACGCCACACGCGAAATGGGACTAAAGGACGCATCTAGTTTTAATGTCCCGATAGGATTATCAGTACTCTCATCATCTTCATAACGTTGGCTGGCAGGCTGATAACCACGTCCCATCATGACTTTTAATGTCATGTTGAGTTCGCCTGCCTTGGTCAAATTAGCAATGATATAGTTTGGATTAACAATCTCAACATTATGCTCCAAAGTAAGGTCTTGAGCACATACCGGGCCGGGCCCTTTTTTAGTCAATCGCAAGGTTGCGGTGGTGCGCCCAAACATACGAATGGCTAAGCCTTTTAAATTCAGCAAAATGTCAGTGACATCTTCTAGCACACCCTCAATTGAGGTGTATTCATGTAATACGCCATCAATTCTCACTTCAACCACGGAGGCACCCGGGAGGGAAGATAACAGCACACGTCTGAGAGCGTTACCCAAAGTATATCCAAAACCACGGGACAGCGGTTCTAATGTTATTTTAGCAGTCGTTTCATTGATATATTTAACATCAACTATACGCGGTTTTAATAATTCCATTACCATAATCAGTTATCAGTGAACAGCTATCAGTTATCAGTAACTGATAACTGAACTTACTTGGAATACAACTCTACCACAAGTTGTTCATTAATATCGCTAGGCAATTCCATACGTTCTGGAACAGCTTTAAACACCCCTTGCATTTTATTGACATCAACATCAACCCATTCTGGAAAACCGTATTCCGTGGCACTGTTTAATGCAGCCTTAATTCGTAACTGTTCACGGCTTTTCCCACGGATACTAATCACATCATTTGCTTTGACTTGATAAGAAGGAATATTGACACTCTTATCATTAACTAAAATCGCTTTGTGGCTCACTAATTGTCTTGCTTCGGCACGCGTTACCGCATATCCCATGCGGTACACCACATTATCCAAACGACTTTCAAGTAGTTTCAACAAATTTTCACCGGTTGAGCCTTTTAAACGACTGGCTTTTAAGTAGTAGCTATGAAATTGCCGTTCTAAAATACCATAAAATCTACGGAGTTTTTGTTTTTCACGTAGCTGTAAGGCATAGTCGGACATACGGGGACGTTTGTCGCCATGCTCCCCGGGCATTCTTTCCAACTTACATTTTGAGTCTAATCCCCGCGCACGACTCTTTAAAAATAAATCGACTCCTTCGCGACGGCTTAACTTACATTTAGGGCCTAGGTATCTTGCCATGTGACTGATTGTGAGTGGTGAATGGTGAATGACGTGTCATAATTTATATCGACTCTGCACATTTAGACTCTGCGCCTTTTGGGTGGGCGACAACCGTTGTGCGGAATCGGTGTGACATCTGTGATGCTGGTAATTTTGAAACCATTGGCATTGAGTGACCGCACAGCAGACTCACGTCCAGGCCCCGGGCCTTTAATCCGTACTTCCAGATTTTTGACACCAAATTCTTTGACCACATTACCCACTTTCTCTGCCGCCACTTGGGCTGCGAATGGGGTGCTTTTACGTGAGCCCCTAAAGCCACTTCCCCCAGCTGTTGCCCAGCCCAATGCATTGCCTTGACGATCACTAATGGTGATGATCGTGTTATTAAAAGAAGCATGCACATGGGCAATGCCATCTGTGACATTCTTTTTTACCTTCTTACGCTGCCGCGGTGCTGTTTTCGCCATAGCTTCTTATATCAGTTATCAGTTAACGGTTAGTTATTTTTTGATGGGTTTCCGTGGGCCTTTACGAGTACGAGCATTGGTGCGGGTGCGTTGACCATGCACCGGCAACCCGCGCCGATGTCGCATTCCACGATAACATCCTAAATCCTTTAAACGTTTGATATTCATGGCGACTTCACGGCGCAACTCACCTTCTACATTGCACTTGGCAACCTCAGTACGCAAACTTTCTAATTCTTCTTCTTTTAGCGTTTTAACTTTGACACTTGGTGCGATACCAGCGTCATTACAAATACGCTGTGCTAAGGTAGGCCCAATCCCATAAATGGAGGTCAATGCAATTACCGTGTGCTTGTGTGCTGGGATGTTGATACCTGCAATACGGGCCATAACTATTCTCTTTTATCAGTTATCATTTCGATGCAAAAGTTTTTACTTTTGCCTAGAAATGAATTATCAATAATTAATTAGAGCTATTGTTGAAAAGTTCTGTCGGGGTCAAGATGAACTTGAAATGGCAAAATGTTCATTAATCATTAATCATATCTCTCGGGGAACGGGATTTATTTATTAACTTATAGTTTTCATTAATAACTTTCAATTCCCATTTCCCAATCATTCAACATCTTGTTGACCACTACATATTCAGAAAAGTTCTGTGCAAAACCTTTGAAGTTTGCAAAACCAACAGTAACCAAACTTTTCGGGGGGACTATAACTCGTCGTTAATTTCAGTTTTCATCGAAATTCACATTTAAAATCCAACAGTGATTGGAACACTTGAAGTTATAACTGAAGTTATAACTATTAACTTTTTGTTATTTATTTCAAATACCCTCGCCAAGACGAATAGCTTTTGTTTAAGGGCGAATGGCAAGTTGCTATTATCTTTCAATCAGATATCCGATTTTCAATTGACAATGCGTGACAAGGGAATTTCTAAGCAGGGATTTTTAACATACATAAATCATTATTTTTAATAATACCTTCGCCAAAACACACTAATTATGATAATTAATCTAACTGATTGAAAATTAAGGAAACCCATATTTATGTCAGACTAGAATAAATTAAATAACCCTATTATATAGGCAAAATTTAGCGAAAGGTATTGTTTTAAATAACTCTTTAATTTATGAACTTTTCGCTATTCGTCTTATGCGAACAAAAGTATTGTATTTGCAAGAATATTTTAAGAGAGTTGCGGCTAAATAAAATACCCCCTTCTTGATGAATCGAACCCAAGGTTTTAAATACTGAGCATTTGTATGGGTATTTTGTCAAAGAAATATGAACTCTACCCGCTAAAACCTTGTCCCCGCAATGTTGCGGGGAACGGATTTTTAACAGTGCTAAAGTTTGTAAGTTTGTGGATAACATTCTTTGATAATGGGTCTCGAACTTTCTGAAAAATTGACCATACCAAAAGTGGTATCTTTATCAAAAAAAAAGTATTCCAATACGAAATTATTCCAATACAAATTGTATTCCAATACAAATTTCAAACTCGTCTTTATTACCCTTGTCGTTGCTTATGTCGTTTTTCGGTGCAACTCACTCGAACTATTCTGTTACGACGAATAATCTTACAATTTCTACAAATTTTTTTGACCGAAGCTCTGACTTTCATTTTTATTACCCGTTATCAGTTCTAGGAGTCTGTCTGACTTGTTGAATTAAGTGATTGATTTATCAATCATTTACCAAATGGGCACAAAATTTCTGGTAAAAAGACTTAGTGATTAAGTCAGACAGACTCCTAGGCTAACGTTTTTTGTGTACAAAAAACGTTAACCTAGAAACCAGTTATCAGTTACTTGTTACCATTAGCCACTGTTCATTGATCACCGTTCATGGACTTAGCGTAACAAAGGACTGCCTCTGCGTCCCCCTCCTCTCAAATTGGCTTTTTTCATCAATCCATCATACTGGTGCGACATCAGATGAGCTTGTACTTGGGACATAAAATCCATTGTGACTACCACAATAATCAGCAGTGAAGTACCCCCAAAGTAAAAAGGAACGTTAAAGTAGAGAATTAAAAATTCAGGCAATAAACAAACAGCTGTCATGTAAATAGCACTTGCGAGGGTTAAACGCGACATCACTTTATCAAGATAATCCGCTGTTTGCCTCCCCGGCCTTACGCCCGGCACAAACGCCCCTGATTTTTTCAAATTATCGGCGATTTCTTTTGGATTAAAGATTAATGCCGTATAAAAGAAACAGAAGAAAATAATCGCGATGGCATAGAACATGACATACAAAGGTTGTCCTGGTGATAAAGTGTGAGACAAATCTTTTAACCAAGTCATACCTTCACTGCTGCTACCAAACCACCCACCCAAGGTTGCAGGGAATAAAATAATACTCGATGCAAAAATAGGGGGAATGACACCTGCCATGTTCAGTTTCAGGGGTAAATGACTGCTTTGACCCGCATACATTTTGTTGCCAATTTGACGCTTGGCATAGTTAACTGTAATACGGCGCTGTCCACGTTCAACAAACACGACAAAAGCCGTTACCAGCAACACCACAGCAAACAACAACAGTACCGTTAGTAGATGCAACTGACCTGTACGTGCCAATTCCAACGAACCACCTAATGCGGAAGGTAATCCAGCAACAATTCCCGCGTATATGATAAGGGAAATACCATTGCCAATTCCACGTTCCGTGACTTGCTCACCTAACCACATTAAAAACATCGCACCGGTTACCAAGGTAGCAACCGCCGTAATCCGAAAAGTCAAACCCGGATCAATGACCACATTTTGACTTTCCAACGCAATTGCCACCCCGGTGGCTTGGAAGGCCGCCAATCCCAACGTACCATAACGGGTATATTGGGTAATTTTTCGCCGTCCCGTTTCCCCTTCTTTTTTCAACTGCTCAAGTGTTGGTGAAACCGCCGTCATCAGCTGCATAATAATGGAGGCGGAAATATAGGGCATAATACCTATGGCAAACACCGAGAAACGTTCCAATGCCCCCCCTGAAAACATATTAAACATGTCCAAAATTGTGCCACGTTGTTCCTCAAACATGCTCGCTAGTTTCACAGGATCAATGCCCGGCACGGGAATAAAGGTACCAATGCGAAAGACAATAATTGCGCCCAACACAAACAATAATCGTTGCTTTAGTTCAGTCAACCTACCTAGCTTGCCGAGTTCAACACCCGCTGGAGTACGAATAGCCACTTAATTATCTCTTGGTAATAGGTAATGGGTAGTTGAAAATGAGATTGAAATTGAATTAATCGGAAATGGTGCCACCTGCGGCCTCTATTGCCACTCGTGCTCCTTTTGTTACCGCAAGTCCCTTAATTTTCAGGGCCTTTGTCAATTGACCGGCTGCAATGACTTTGGCACGTTTGACTTGCTGCTTGACAATATTTGCGTCTTTTAAGCTGCGTAAATCCACAGTTTCCTGTCCGACCCGCTCAAGTTCATGCAAACGTACTTCGGCTGTCAACTTTGCCTTTGGTGAAACAAAGCCCACTTTTGGCAAACGTCTTTGCAAAGGCATTTGTCCGCCTTCAAAACCGGCTTTATGACTACTACCCGAACGTGAACGTTGGCCTTTGTGCCCACGTCCACAGGTTTTACCTAAGCCTGAACCGATGCCGCGCCCAACACGCTTAGCCGTTTTTTTTGCACCCGCAGCTGGTTTTAACGTATTCAGATGCATGATTAATGTTCTTCCACTTTTAAAAGATAGGCCACTTTATTAATCATTCCACGTATGGCCGGCGTATCAATAACTTCAACCGTGTGATGCCGATGCCGCAATCCCAAGCCCGCAACACAAGCTTTATGCTTGGGTAGGCGCCCGTGAATACTGCCCACTTGCGTGACTTTAATTTTTTTCATCATTAAAATTTAACCTAAAATTTCTTCCACGGTTTTGCCACGTTTAGCTGCTATGTGTTCTGGATCATACATTGCTGTCAAACCATTAAACATAGCACGTACCACATTCTTGTGATTAGAACTACCTATAGTTTTAGCCAACACATCACGCACACCCAACACATTGAACACCGCGCGCATTGCACCGCCGGCAATAATCCCGGTCCCTTCGGAAGCAGGTTGCATATATACTTTGGCAGCCCCATGCGAGGCTTCGATGGGGTACTGTAAGGTCGTCCCTTTTAGAAAAATATGATGCATATTTTTACGCGCATTTTCCATAGCTTTTTGAATAGCCAGGGGCACTTCACGGGCTTTACCATACCCAAAGCCCGCTTTTCCCTTGCCATTGCCTACTACCGTCAAAGCTGTAAAACTGAAAATGCGTCCGCCTTTGACTACCTTGGCAACACGGTTGACAGCGATCAATTTTTCTAACAAATCATCAGTTTTAGTACGTTGGAGATCGATTGTTGCCATAACAGTTATCAGTTATTAGTTATCAGTTATCAGATGTACAGTTCATTCACTTGTTAGGTTCATTTACTGAACATTGATAACTGTTTGACTTACACGAACCTAGAAACTCAGACCATTTTCACGGGCAGCATCAGCCAACGCTTTGATGCGACCATGATATTTAAAACCAGAGCGATCAAAAGCGACTTTGGTAATTCCCGCTGACTTAGCACGCTCTGCAATGGTTTTACCCACCACCGTGGCAGCCTTCACATTGCCACCATAGTCCCCCGTCGTTTGCTTGAATTCTTTGTCTAAAGTAGAAGCACTGGCAAGAACTTGGGAGCCATTTGGATCACTGATTTGTGCATAAGTATGCCGAGGTGTTTTATGGACAGACAACCGGTTTACACCTGCTATTTTAATTCTTGAGCGAGTGCGACGGGCACGACGCAGACGGGTTGTTTTTTTATCCATACGTTCCTCTTTCAATTGATAATTGAAACAGTCCAATTTTCAATTATTTATTTCTTCTTAGTTAAACTAAGCCTGTAAAGTTTCCAGTACAGACTCGTCTTCAAAACGGTACGTGAGACTTTCACCTCATACCGCTCCTCTCTATATAGTGCTATCTTACTAGCCTTGCGTTCCAATGCTT
>Ga0164315_10003711_pt1 | contig 11866 bp, 10 predicted proteins | sample GuaBasSedimGuay6_FD_113737 | JGI IMG/M metagenome (GOLD analysis project Ga0164315, IMG submission 113737) | Subseafloor sediment microbial communities from Guaymas Basin, Gulf of California, Mexico - Guay6, Core 4569-2, 0-3 cm | ecosystem: Environmental > Aquatic > Marine > Hydrothermal vents... | reverse complement strand
TTCACTTATGGTGAAGATACTATGATAGGATCTAAAATGGCAGTTCGTGGTAATGCATATGAAGCATACTGGACTCAACCTATTATAGATAAAATATTTTCTATGCAGTTAAGATATACTTATTTAGATTATGATTATACAGGCTCAAATGCTTTCTTTGGAGATGCAGGTGCTCCGCAAAAGATAAATGCAACAACTCCTAATGCTATTAAATCTGCTCAAGATATTCGTATGTATTTTAGATACAGATATTAAAATACATTAAAACTCGTTAAAGAACTTTTATAGTTCTTTAACTACTACTTATAACAAATATAAAATAATTCTTACTTATAATTCCCCTTATTCACTTTATTGTAGCGTCTTTTATTATACTCCTTAAAAAAACCTAAGTTTAAAACTTTTATAAGCTTTTAACTTGTACAATGTAATAACTTTATCACAAAACGAGGGAAGAAAATGAAAAAAAATGAAATAATAGAAGAAATTCTAAAAGAAGTAGATAAACATCCTGAAATAATGTCTCGTCGTGAAGCGTTAAAATATTTAAGCGTTTCGCCGATGGCTGCATCAGTGCTGGCAGGTGTGACTGCGGGGGCAGCAACTGTTAATGCATCAGATGTAAAAGGTAAAATTGTGATAGTTGGAGGGGGTTTAGCTGGTATGAGTACAGCAGCTAGACTAAACAATACTTTGTCAGATCCAGATATTACAGTAATAGAATCAGATCCATATTCAGTATCTTATCAGCCTGGTCAAACATTAGTTGGTGCTGGTCTTTGGGATTTGAGTGATATCCAATATAAAAGAGATGATTATCTTCCAAGTGGCGTGAAATTAATAAAAGGAGCAGTTACTTCATTTGATCCAGATAATAATAAAGTAACAGTTGATAATACTCAAGAAGTAACATATGATCAACTAATTATAGCAACTGGTTTAGTACTTAATTATGGAGCTATAAAAGGTCTCAAAGGGGAGATAACATCAGCTGGTAAAGATAATGCCGAAACTAAAGAGCATATTGGTAAAAACGGTCTTCACTCTATCTATTTTCAAGATGGCGCAGAAGCAACTTATAAAGGTATGGAAGAATTAATAGAGCAAGCTAAAAATCATACTGGACCTGAAAAATTACAAGCAATATTTACTCACCCAAATACACCTATTAAATGTGGTGGTGCTCCTAAAAAAATTATGTATCTAACAAATGCTCGTTTAGAAGAAGCAGGTGTTCGTGATAAAGTAGAACTTACTTTTTATCCAAATGGTAGTAAAATGTTTGGTGTTCCTGAATATCATGAAGCTATCTTACAACAATATAAAGACAGAGACTTCAAATGGAAATATGCTCATAACCTTATAGAAGTAGATCCTGTAAACAAAATAGCTGTTTTTGATCATCACTGGAGAGAAAAAGGTGAGTATGATGAGGATTTAGAAGAGTATGATATGATTACTAAAAATGAAAGAGTAGAAGTAAAATACGATTTCATGCATATTACACCTCCGATGAAAGCTCCTGAAGTTGTAGCTAATTCTAAAGTAGGTTCTGGTAAAGGATGGGTTCCAGTTAAAAAAGAGACTCTTCAACACGCTAGATATGCCAATGTATGGGCTTTAGGTGATGTTGCTGCTGTACCTATGGGTAAAACTGGTGGTTCTGCTCGTAAACAATACAAAGTAGTAGTAGATAATATGATTGCATCAATGGAAGCTAAACCACTTCCTAGTGCTTTTGCTGGATATACAGTTTGTCCACTTATTACAAGTATTGGAACTGTTATGCTTGCAGAATTTAACTGGACTAAAAAACCAACTCCATCATTCCCACTTGATCCAACAAAAGAGAGATGGATATGGTGGTTATTGAAAGTATATGCACTTAAACCAATGACTATTCACGGTATGCTTTCAGGTAGAGCATAAGTTTTATTTATATAATTAAAGGATTAATATTTCCTTTAATTATAATAGATTATAAAACATAATTAATTACTATTACTACGAAATTCATTTCATTAAGTTACATTTTTCTAAATTAATTTTATTTTTATTTTAATAAATACGATTTTTATTTTTACTTAGATAAAATACACAAAATCTAAAGGAGTAACAATGAATAAAATTGTTAAAATTGCACTAGGTGCTGCTATCGTTTTAAGTATGGGTGCTACAACTGCTAGTGCTGATTCTGCAAAAGGTCAAAAACTTTTCAAAAAGAAATTACAAAAAGCATGTGGCATAAATGGTGCTGCTGTTTCTGCTAAACATACACAAGGTGAATGGGAAGAAATTAATGAAGCTGGTAATATAAAAGCTGAAGTTAAAAAAATCTGTCCTAAAGCTACTGATAAAGCTTTAAAAGACAAATATATCCCTCACTACTATGATTTTTTCTACAACTTTGCTAGTGATAGTGGAAATGTTCCTTCTTGTTAATTAACCTTTTCTTTATTTTACTCTCTTCTTTTAGAAGAGGGTATTTTTTTCTATATTCAATCATAAAATTACCTTCTTAGCTTATAATCACTTATGAAAAATTATATAAACTCTCTAATGATACTTCTTTTTTTAACTGCTTGTTCACAAGAACATACCAAACCTTTAAATTATCCTATTTTAAATAACAATGGCGTTAATTCTATCAATGAAAAAACTCCCTATGAAAGTAGATTTATATTGCCAAAAATTTTAGGTTATAGTATAGATGAATTAACTACATTTACAAATGGTATATCTTCAAATATTATGAGAGTTCATTATCATAATAAAGAAGTTATGTTAATCATACCTACAAAAAAAGATAAATATATAAAAAGATATGTTAAAGAGATAATTATTACAGATAACTACATTAAAAATTCTTTTAATTTAAAAATAGGGGATATATTTGATAAAACAGCATTTTCAACATGTACAAAATCAAAAGAAAAAATTATCTGTAAAAAAGATGACTTTAAAAATATAAAAATTGTTTTTACTAAAGAAAAAGATTATATTTTAAAAGAGTTTATATGGAGTAAAAGTGATTGAGGCAATAGTATGCTTATCCACTTTATCAACTATAACTAAATTACAAAAACTTGATAACAATCTAATAGCCATCGCAACAGACACAGATGGCATTAAAATATTTTCTTATAAAGATTGTGAAACAAGATTAACAATTTTTAGCAAATATTTAAATAAAGAGACTAATAGTGTATGCTTTAGTTATGATTCAAAGTTATTAGCATTTGCAAATGAAAATATCATTTATATTATAGATATAAGAACACATAAACTTATAAATAGCATCAAACTTGATAAAGAGACTGTGCAACTTATGACTTTTAGTTTAGACTCTGTTTATATAGTTATAGGAACTTCTGAGGGTAGAGTTTTACAATATAAATATAATAATGATTTACTGATTTCTAGGTTATGTTCTTTCCCGCATAACAAAATTATTAAATCACTACTAAAAAATAACTTTGTTAGTTCTTTTGCTCTATATAAAAATATGTTTGCTGTTAGTGGATTTGGAGGAAGTATCTATGTTTTAAATCTGTTTTCTTCTACAAACAAAAGTGTTATAACAGATAATAAACTTCGTATTGATGCATTATGTTTTATAGATGACAATACTTTAATAAGTGGTAATAACAATGGAATTATAAATATAATTTCTTTAAAACTTGCAACTATAACAAAGCAAATAGTTACGCCTTTTAATAAGATAAAACAAATCATACTGATGCCAAATCCACGCTATATCATGGTTAACGCACAAACAAATCATACCATTGTTATAGATATAACAACATCTACAATAGTTCATAACAAATACATTGTTTTTAAAGAGAAGATACAAAATATTTTACTTTTAGATAATGATTCATTGATAGTATCACTTCAAAATTCAAAAATATTAAAAATTCAACTTCCAAATATTTCAAAACTTAACAATCTAATCGATAAAAAATTGTTCTTTGAAGCTTACAAATTAATAGAAAATGAACCCATGATAAGAAACTCCAAAGAACACAACAAACTTGAAGAAATATATACAAAAAATTTTAAATTAGCTCTTAAAGCACTTATAACACATAACAAACCATTAGCTCTAAAATTAGTAGAAGATTTTAAAGATATAGAATCAAAAAAAGATGAAATATATCTACTTTTTAAAGCATTTGATAATTATAAAAAATTTAAGAAATTATTTTTAGAAAAAAAATATCCTCTTGTTTATGCCATGAGTTCTAAATATCCAGCACTTCAACTAACAAAAGAATATATACAAACTCAAGAAATTTGGAAAAAAACATTTATACAAGCACAAAAAGAGATTCTTTTAAATAGAACTTCTATTGCTAAAGAATTACTAACTCCATATATAACCATTGCTTCAAAAAGCATCAGTATAAAACTTATTTTAAATAATAATAAAGAATTTTTAGAATTTTTACAAGCCATAGAAAAAAGAGATTTTAAAAAAATTTTTAAATTAGTAAGGCAAAATAAAAATTTTGAACAAATTCCTACTTATATTAGTTTAAATGAGGAAATAGAAAAGTCTCTTTTAAATATTACACAATACATAAATAATGGTGAAATAGAAATAGCTAAAAAATCCTTATCTAAATTTGAAAATATTTTACATATAAATGAAAGACTAAATAAACTAAAACATAACTGCATTAAAATGCAAGAGTTACAAGAAGCATATAAAAATAAAAATTTGTTTGTTTGTTATGAAATAATAGATACAAATGCAGATTTATATAACTCAAAACTTGGAAAATTACTAAATTCAAAATGGTTTGATATGATAAAACAATGTGAACAATTTGCTCTTGAAGGAAATATCTTAGATATTAAAAATATATTAGGAGAATTAATAAATATTCCAACTAGAAGAGAAAAAATAGGAGATTTATTGAGAATTAGTTTTCATAAAAGAATAAAACTTCTTATAAATAAAAATTCTTTTATAGATGCTCAAAATATTATCTACTCATATATAAATATTTTTGGTATAGATAAAGAGATAAATTTTATTATAAAAGAATTTGAAACACTTTCCAATATAAAATTAACAATAACTCAAGAACAATCACGAAGAGATCTTAGAAATAATTGGATAAATTCTGCTCAAATTAAGTAATAAAATATATTTTACATTATGCTCTATTATTTACCTATTTTTCTAGCTGTTAAAAAGAGATAATCTTTTCCAGTAACAACTACTCTATATCTTTTTTGTTGTAGATATTTTTTACAAAAATGTATATCTTTTAGAACTAAACTCATTTCAGAAAAAGCGTAATTTGGTGCTTTTGCTCCATAAATCATCTCACCGTCTATCCATCTACAATTTGGAAAACCAAGTATAACAGCTCCATCTTTTTGTAAATAGTTTTGATAAAGAGACATAAATGTAGCATTAAAACTTATATTTGAGCTTTGAAGAGTTCCTATACTTATTATCAAATCAAACTTATCAAGCTTTAATTCATCGAGTTTATTTATATCATGTGATATAAACTCTACATTTTTATATGAAAAATTATCTTTTGCATATTGTATAATCGAATTTGAATAATCTATGCCTAAAAAATATTTTTGTCTAAAATCAGCATCAGATATTAAATCTTTTATAACTCTAAATTCATCAGCTTTATTAATACCAAGATTTAAAATTTTTACTCTATTTTTTATATCTATAAACTTTAATGCTTTTTGATAATAATATAAAAAACTAAACTCTTTTGTTTTATCGATAGTAAAAAACTCACTCTCTACTCCATATTTTTCACTGCTTTTATCATCTGTCTTGTGAAATGAAGAGTTTGTATTTAATTTTTGAAATCTAAGAAGCAGAGTATCTTTATCTTTTTGAACAGGAGTAAGCATTTTCATAAAAAAGAGTTGAGCCAAATCAACAAAAGATTTATAACCCAAAGCATCAATATCTGATGCTAAAAGTTCCAATTCAATTATTTGAGAATTTTTTATATCTATATTTTCAAAACATTCAAGGATTTGAGTACTGTTTTTTTCTTTTAAATCTATAAACAATTTTATTTATCAGCCAAAATACGAGGTAGAGTTATTCCTTCTTGCCCTTGATATTTACCTTTTTTATCACCATAACTTATATCACACTCTTCATCACCTTGAAGAAATAAAACTTGAGCAATTCCTTCATTTGCATATATTTTTGCAGGAAGTGGTGTGGTATTTGAAATTTCAATCGTAATATGACCTTCAAATTCTGGTTCAAATGGTGTAACATTTACAATTATTCCACATCTAGCATAAGTAGATTTTCCAAGACAAATAGCAAGTACATCACGAGGAATTTTAAAATATTCTACCGTTCTAGCAAGTGCAAAAGAGTTTGGTGGAACTATACAAACATCACCTTTAAAATCAACAATATTAGCATCATCAAAACTTTTTGGATCAACAACAGTAGAATTTAAATTTGTAAAAATTTTAAATTCATTACTTACTCTTATATCATATCCATAAGAACTAAGTCCATAACTAACAACACCTTTGCCAACTTGATCCTCACAAAATGGAGTTATCATTGCATTATTTAATGCTTTTTCCCTTATCCAATTATCAGCTTTTAAACCCATTTTTAACATCCTTAAATATTGCTATTATTATTATTATGATATTATAACGCAAAATTTTATATATTATGGAGTTATATTATGGATACAAAACAAATTAAAGAACTAATGCAAGAATTTGATGAAAGTTCTCTTTCTAAATTAAAATTAAAAAAGAATGATTTTACACTTGAATTAGAAAAAAATACTAATTCAATAGCACCTGTTGCTCCAGTAGCACCAGTATCTCAAGTAATTACTCCTGTTATAGAATCACCTGTTTCTACTACAACAACTTCTGATGCTTATACTGATGCAGATAAAATTCTTTCTCCAATGGTTGGTACATTTTATGCTTCACCATCTCCAGATTCACCGCCATTTGTAAAAACTGGTGATATTGTTAAAAAAGGTCAAGTTTTAGCAATTTTAGAAGCTATGAAAATTATGAATGAACTTGAAGCTGATTTTGATTGTAAAATCATTGAATCATTAGCAACAAATGGTCAAGCTGTTGAATATGATATGCCACTTTTTATAGTAGAAAAGATTTAGTTTCATGGCTGAAATTAAAAGAATATTAGTTGCTAATCGTGGAGAAATTGCTCTTCGTGCAATTAGAACGATAAAAGAAATGGACAAAGAAGCTGTTGCAGTTTATTCTACTGCTGATAAAGATAACGAATATTTAAAACTTGCAGATGCTTCTATCTGTATAGGAAAAGGTCCGAGTAATGAGAGTTATTTAAGTATACCTGCTATTATATCTGCTGCTGAAATAAGCGATTGTGATGCTATTTTTCCAGGTTATGGCTTTTTAAGTGAAAATCAACATTTTGTAGAAATTTGTACTCATCATAATATTAAATTTATAGGACCAACTCCTGAAGTTATGGTTTTAATGAGTGATAAATCAAAAGCAAAAGATGTAATGATAAGAGCAGAAGTTCCTGTTGTTCCAGGTAGTGATGGTGCTATTTATGATATGGATGATGCTAAAAAAAGAGCTGCAGAAGTTGGTTATCCAGTAATTCTTAAAGCTGCCCAAGGTGGTGGTGGTCGTGGTATGCGTGTAGTTGAAGAAGAAAGCTATCTTGAAAATGCATTTTTAGCAGCTGAAAGTGAAGCTATAACTGCTTTTGGTGATGGTACTATTTATATGGAAAAATTTATCAAAAACCCTCGCCATATCGAAGTTCAAGTAATTGCTGATGCTCATGGAAATGTTTTACATATTGGTGAAAGAGATTGTTCTATGCAACGCCGTCATCAAAAACTTATAGAAGAATCACCTGCTGTTGCCTTAACAGATGAAGTAAGAACAAAACTTCACGAAGCAGCTGTTCGTGCTACTAAATATATAAAATATGAAGGTGCTGGAACATTTGAATTTTTACTTGATGCTAATTTAGATTTCTATTTTATGGAGATGAATACAAGACTTCAAGTAGAACATACTGTTTCTGAAATGGTAAGTGATTTAGACCTTGTAAAAATGATGATAGAAGTAGCTGAAGGGAAAGAACTTCCAACTCAAGATACTATCACTTTAAAAGGTCACTCAATTGAGTGTCGTATTACAGCTGAAGATCCTATTAAATTTTTACCATGCCCTGGTAAAATCAACTCTTGGATAGCACCAGGTGGAAAAGATGTTCGTATTGACACTCATGCTCACGCTGGATATATAGTTCCAATGATTTACGATTCTATGATTGGTAAACTTATAGTTTATGGTAAAGACAGAGATGAAGCTATTGCTAGAATGCACAGAGCGTTAAGTGAATTTAATGTAACTGGAATTAAAACAACAATTTCTTTTCACAAAAAAATGATGGAAAATCCTGATTTTATATCAAATAATTTTGATACTAAATATCTTGAAAATTATAACGGTTAGAAAACCGTTATAATTCCACCTTATCTTGCCCTCTACACTCTTTTAAACTCTTTTACATACCAAACTACTAAATTACAATTATATACTTAAATAATAGAGTATAATTAAAAAGTTTGCATCAATATAACAGAAACTTGCAAATTTTATATAAAACAATATTTTTTTAAATTTATTCTGGCAATCTTATAGTTTTAATATCTGCATTATGACGAAGTCTGGCAAAATAATCACTCAAAACTTGTTCTCTTTTATCTTCTAGCATCATATTTATAACTTGATTTTTAACTTTTTGAAGTGATCTTTGTTTTGATTTAGAAATCTCTTTTATATAAAAACTTAAAAAAGAACCTTTACCATCTGGAACTATTGCAGAAAAATTATTTAAAGCTGTTTTTTTTAATAAAGATGCCAATGTAGGTGATATTTTATTGTAAAAAAGTTCCTGTTCTTCTGAAGAAATATCTGGAGAATAAAACATAGGATTTTCTATTTTTTCTATTAACCTCGATTTATTTTTAGATTTATATATAATAGTTTTAAATTTTTCAGGATTTATAAATTTTTCTTTATGAAGTTTATAATATTCATTTATTTCATCACTACTAGGCTCTTTTAAAGATGAATAAGAAACAGCATTATATAACTTTTTACTAAGCAATTTTTCCTTTATCTTTTCTTTTAATTCAGTAGAAGTCAATCCACTTGAATCTCTAATAACTTCATAAAAACCACTTACACTTAGATTGTTAGACTCTGCTGCTTTTTTTATATCTTCATATACTTCAGTTGCGCTTACTTTTATTTTTCTTTTTTTTATTTCTAAAAATTCTAATTTTTTACGAATTAAAGCATTTGATGCTTTTGTAACATCAACTCTTGATATTTGCATTTCTTTTTTTATATCATAAAGAGTTATAATTTCTCCCTTTACTGTAATACTTACACCATCAATTAATTGAGCATTTAAAACTGTTACTAAAAAAAGAGTTAAAAATATTTTATACATACATATCCATTTTATAAAATTTAAAAAGTATTTTACCTAATTTATATAACAATAGGCATTATAACTGTTTTAAAATTACCATCACTTAATATAAATGGTAAATTACCTTCATTTAATTCCATTGTAAATTCAGAACTATTTATTATATTTAAAAAATCAAGTAAATATCTACTATTTATTGCTATTTTAAAAGGTGTTGTAAAATTAGTAACACATTTTATCTCTGTTTTTGCTTCTATATTATCATCACTTAAAGATTCAAAAATAATTAAATCATTTATAAAAGTTATTTTAACATCTGTTGAAATAGTAGTTATTTGTTTTATAGCATTTATTATTTGTGCTTTTGGTAAAACTAATCTATTTGCTATCTCTTTAGGAATAATTCTTGTATATTGAGGAAATTTTCCATTTATAAGTTTAGTAAAAAAAGTATATTGTTCAGAATATATAATTAAATTTGTATCATTATAATAAATTTTAATATCATTAAAAAATAATTTTTGTATTTCTATAATAGCTTTTTTAGGGATAATAATAGATATTTCATTTTCGTTTTTATTTTCTAAATTAACAACAGCTAATCTTTTAGTGTCAGTAGAAACAAAATTTATATAATCTTGTTTTATATCTATTAATGCTCCATTTAATTCAAATTTAGGATTATTTGTATCAATAGAAGGAGTTATTTTTTTAAGAGATTCTATAAGAGAATGCGTTTGTATTTTTAAAAATTTATTTTCTTCATATAATGGAAATTCTGGAAATTCATTAAAAGAAAAAGTAGGTAATTTAAAATTTGAATGTGCTTGTGAAATATGTAATATATTATTTTTAACTTCTAAATTAATATCGCCATCTTTTAATATTTTTATAATATCTAAAAATTTTTTACCATTAGCTGTAGTACTACCATTTTGAATGATATTAAGATTGGTGGTAGAAATGTTTAAACCTATCTCATAATCAGTAGCTTTTATAGTAAGTTTTGAATCTGATGCATTTAAATAAATATGAGATGTAATTTGTGAAGTATCTTTTTTTTCTAAAAAAGGTTGTGTATGTATTAAAATGTTTTCAATAATTGATTTTGAAATAATAATTTTCATTATAAATCCCTATATATTTATATAATTATAGTAAGTAGTAGTAGGGGGATGTTATAATGTGAAAATCACCTTTAAGTCCCTATTTCAAGAGCAATATAAGAGTGAATAAATATATTAACTCTTTTCACACTTGTTCACATGTAAGATTATATCTTTTTTTTACTTTGTTTAATTAGATGTAGTGATTTTATTTGTTAATTCTTCTATTTTTACTTTAAAATCTTCATCATTTTGCATAAGTTCATTTATTTTTTTGAGAGTATGACTTATGGCGGTGTGATCTTTCATACTAAAATATTGAGCTAGTTGAGGCATAGTATGTTGTGTAAGTTCACGACATAGATAAATAGCAATTCTTCTAGCATATACTAAATTTCTACTTCTGCCTTTTGAACGAATTTCACTTGGTTTTATATTTAAATTTTTTGCAACATCTTGAGTGATATTATCAAGAGTAAGATTAGCACGATTTTCTTGAAGTTGATCTTTTAAAACATTTTTTGTAAATTTCAGATCAATATCAACATGCATAAGTTGTGAATAAGCATGTAGTTTAGATAGTATTCCTTCTATTTCACGAACATTACTATCGATGACAGTTGCTATATAGTTTATAATATCTTTTGTAAGTTTAACTTTGTTAATTTCACATTTTTTTTCTATGATAGCTATTTTAGTTTCTAATTCTGGTGGTTGTATATCAGCAACTAGTCCCCATTCAAAACGGCTTTGAAGTCTCTCTTCAAGTCCACCTATTTTTTTAGGATGTTTATCTGCTGTTAAAATAATTTGTTTACCTGTTCCTTTTAAAGCTTCAAAAGTATGAAAAAATTCTTCTTGAACAGCTTCTTTGTTACTTAAAAATTGAATATCATCTATAAGAAGTACATCACATTTACGATATTTTTCTTGAAATCTATCCATGTTTTTATTTCTTACATGTCTAATAAAATCATTTAAAAACTGTTCAACAGTTGTATAGATAACACTTTTTCCTTGATTTTGAAAAACATTTCCAGCTGATTGCATAAGATGTGTTTTTCCTAAACCTACACCGCCATAAATAAAAAGAGGATTATAAACTTTTCCCGCTTGTTCACTTACACTTTTAACTGCTGCATAAGCAAATTGGTTTGATCCACCGACCATAAAGTTATCAAATGTGTGTGAAAGATTTAAAAGTGAATGCTGAACTTTTTGTTCAACTTTTTGTTTAATTGGTTTTTTATCTATTTGATTT
>Ga0164315_10003710_pt1 | contig 11867 bp, 10 predicted proteins | sample GuaBasSedimGuay6_FD_113737 | JGI IMG/M metagenome (GOLD analysis project Ga0164315, IMG submission 113737) | Subseafloor sediment microbial communities from Guaymas Basin, Gulf of California, Mexico - Guay6, Core 4569-2, 0-3 cm | ecosystem: Environmental > Aquatic > Marine > Hydrothermal vents... | reverse complement strand
TGCGATCAGATCAGGGACATCCGGGCGTTCTTCGAGGAAGCTGAGCGCCGTCGCCAAATCGAATAAATACCAGCCATCACCACAATCATCGAAGTCAATAATTGCCGTAGAACCATTATCAACTAATAGATTGGCGAGCCTGAGATCGGCATGAATTAGCCCATAGCATTCCCGGTTTGTCGGCAGAGCGGAAAGCCGGTCGCGTACCACTCCATCGAGTCGGGAGAGTAATACCAGTGTTTCTGCTTCAATTCCCACGCCCTTTTGCCATGGTCCCCAGTTCAACTGGTCATCGAGGATTGTCATAGCTGTCCAAGTATGGCGCTTAAATCCAGGCGGGCGCTCCCAATTCATAACATGCTGGTTCATGCGGGCCGATATTTCACCTAGGCGACCAAAGCCCGCAATCAAATCATCTTCCGGTGGCTCGATTCCGGGGAGGAAGGTATAAATCGACGCATGGCGAGGCCTGTCAAAGCCGGGGCCATAAATAGTTTGTACGAGTGAACCGTCTTTTGCTCTCATAACCTCAGGAACCTTAATATCGGTATCTTGCCGAAGCGCCTCCATCCAGATTAGCTCGGAGGCAATCGAGGCGGGTGAGTGATAAGTAACGCGTCCAGAATTGACCCGGATTACGTATTTTTCAAGCCGCGCGGGATCAGTTACAAGATAGACCTTATTTTCCGACTCACTCAACGGTGATACCGTCACAGCCTCGGAAAAATCATAAAGTTTGACGAGGCCTTTAAGCTCGCGGGCGATGGAGTCAGCAAGGGTTTTCTGCGTTTCATTCATGAGTGAGCAAGTTCACCAAGTGCTGTCATTGCTTTCTCAGCATGCTCGCTTTGCACAAATATATGATCATGAAAATGCCCCGAAATTACATTCGCACTTATTCCGTATTCGGTTAATTTAGCCGAGACGGCAGCAGTCAAACCAACTGCATCCAGGCTCGAATGAATTCTTAGCGTTATTCCTCTAAAAACGGTTTCATAGTCTAGTCCATTTGCGTCGGCCCTGGATCGAGGGACGATAAGGCTTAAACCCTCGGGCTCGATACAGGAAGCAAACGGTTCCAGCTCTGGTCTATCACCATATTGGGCATTTGGAAAGCTGCAAAATACATATTCCCCATCCAACAGAACCGGGGACATGGATACCAATAATTTCTCTAGATCTGTTTCACCCGTCACCGTAATTTCCCCTGATTTTTAGCCGATATATTTATAAGGGCATTTGAACCAGTTCCGACACTTCAAGAGAACCGTCGATATCAAGGAACGGACAGGCTTTTGCTTTTTCAAGTGCTGCCTCCATTGATTCAGCTTCAATTATCGTGTAACCAGACATGGTTGTTTTACTTCGGTCTGTTACTGTCCCGTCTGGATTAACAGTCTGCGTATTCTTTAATGGATTCATGGGGCTAACAGCAGAGTCACCTAATGAAGTTAGCCATTCTTGATATTTTGCAAAATGTTGCTTGCCTTCTTCCGGGGTGGAAGGTTGATTCCCGCCTAAGTAAACAATGAGGTATTGAGCCATGTGATTCTCCTCTGTTTGGTATTAACTTTCAGTCTCATGCTGACTTAAGGAGCCTCTGGTTTTGACCCCCGCTATCTAAAATGATTCGCATATCGCCTCAAAGGCCCGCAGGTTAGCGGGGCCCAGGTGAATGTTAAGCGGGTCCGGTTGGCATGAAAGTTTGACGATAACCACTTCAGCCACCGGATCGATATATATCCACTGGCTGTGAATGCCGATCGCACAGAATGCGCGGTGATCATTGCCAGTCTGGTACCACTTGTTACGGTAGCTACCCGCCGGGAATTTTTCCACCGATACCGAACGCTGCCAGGCTTCCGGGTCACCGCCTTCTCGACATTCCTGTATCCAGTCTGCCGGTATTACCTGTCGATCGCCAACAGCGCCCTGGTTACGCATTAATTCGCCGAATCGCAACAGGTCACGAGGTAACGCACAGAAGCCGCCAGCACTGCGTGGCGCACCCTTGCGGTCTACCGTGATACAGGCATCGGCCTCGGCACCTATCGGTTGCCAGAGGTATTTAGAGAACAAGCTAGCCAGGCGCTCCCCCGAGACTGACTCCAACAGCCAGCCAAGCAAATCGGAATTCGGTGATTTATATTCAAACACCTCGCCGTGTGGATTCTTACCTCGCTCCAGCGAAACCAGGAAGTCATGCAGTCCCAGGTCTATTTGATCAATCGCCCCAGGATGCCAGCCGGTGGAAACACGATACTCGATAAATTTGCCGTCGGTTGCTGTGTAGACCTCGTCAAAATCGATGCTAACCGTCATATCTAGTACCTGTTGCACGCTGCAATCAGCATAAGCCGATTTCCCAAGTTCGGGCAGGTAGTCAAGCACTGGCTTGCCCGGATCGAGCAAGCCCTGCTCAACCAGGATCCCGGCTAGCGCCGCGGTAATGGATTTGCTCACCGAAAACACGATATGCGGTTGCCGGCCAACATCCTCATGTGCATACCACTCGTGTACTAGCTTGCCCTTGTGCGCGACTAACAGGGCATCGGTACAGGTCGATTCGTGCAATTGGTCCAGCGACCAGGTCTCTGCGTTTACACCTTCAAAAGCAAGCTGGTCGAGTCGGTGCTCGGCGACTGGCCATTCGCCAACTGTTTCCCGTGTCGCCGGAATATTTTCTGTCGGGACCACTTCGCGGACATGATGAAACGACCACTGGCTATGAGGCGATTGCCGCCAGTTGGAGAGGTTTAGTAAATCGGGACGTTGTATCATGCCTGTTGCATACTCCTTATTCGATATCGGTAATTATCTTGTTATTCGCAGAACTTAAAGCGGTCTGGCACATTTCCAGGTGTAGGCGGCCACCGCTGGTATAAGGATTTTCCTCAAGCACTTTTTCATTGAGCTCGATGCCAAGCCCGGGCTCGGTCGGTGCGAGTTGATAGCCCTGCTCCCAGACTAGCGGTTTTTGCAGGATCGCATCGTGGAATTCGGTCTGAATGGTTTGCAGCATTAAAAAGTTTGGGCTGCTAAATGACACATGCGCGGCGGCCGCGTGTGCAACAGGACCACAGTATATATGCGGTGCTAGCTGCGCGTTAAACAACTCAGCAATCACCGCAATTTTTTTTGTTTCCCAGATTCCGCCGCTACGGCCGATATCGGGCTGCAGGATCGATACACCGGCCTTTAATGCCTGGTGGAATTCAACTCGCGTGGTTAAACGTTCGCCGGTGGCAACCGGGATCGATGTTGCCCGCGCAACCTTGCCAATCGCTTCTATCTGGTCCGGCGGACAGGGTTCTTCGAACCAGAGCGGATCGTAGGGTTCGATTCTTTTCGCCAGGCGAATTGCGGAAGAGGTGGTCATTTGCCCGTGGGTACCGAACAGAATATCGGCACGGTCACCTACCGCCTCACGTATACATTTCACGTTATATTCACAGCGCGAAAGCTCTTCCAGTGACAGCTCACGACCACCCTGGAAGCTATAGGGTCCGGCCGGATCCTGCTTGATCGCGGTAAATCCCATTTCAATATACTCGAGTGCTCGTTCGGCTGCAGCATCACCATCATGGTAAACATCGGGCGCATCCCTGGCGGGTCGGCCGTCGTCGACAGCATGCTTCGGGTACAAATAGGTGTAGGTGCGGATGCGATCGTGGAATTTACCGCCGATAAGCTGGTAAACCGGCTGGTTGTGCGCCTTACCGAGAATATCCCAGATAGCGATTTCGATGCCGCTGAACACACCCATCATGCTGATATCAGGGCGCTGTGTGAATCCAGCCGAATAGACGCGTCGAAACAGGGTTTCGATATGGTGCGGATCTTCGCCGGCAATGAAGCGCTCGAAGGTATCTTCGACCATCGCGCAGGCAATATCACCCGAAACCGGAATGCCGTAGCATTCACCGATGCCTTCGATACCATCGTCGGTGGTAATCTTGACGATCACCCAGAAGGATCCACCGACACCGGTTGGCGGCACCGTAACCCAAGTTTTAATATCTTTTAGTTTCATCACCGATACCTTAAAGGATTAGTGCAAATCAGGTTACTTAAAAAAAGAAGCTACGAAAATATATCCTTTTGCGCATGCCGAAACAACAGGTATATTAACCACAGATTACCGGCATACAAACGATATGACCCAGTTTACCAACCTGTTCCAGCCCATCGAGTTACGCCACAAAACACTGCGCAACCGCATCGTTTTCGGTGCGCACACCGCCAACATGTCCGAACAGGGCCTGCCCGGGGAGCGGCATCGCGCTTATTACGAGGAACGCGCTATCGGCGGTGCGGCGATGATCGTGGTCGAACCGATGCCGGTGCATCGTACCGCGGTGTTGACACGCGGCAATTTTCGCCATGACGACGATGCCGTGATTCCGCATTTTCGAAAGATTACCGAGGCGGTTCACCAACACGGTAGCATCATTTTGCAACAACTCTACCATGTTGGTCAGCATGGCGATGCCGACCTCTCGTTCGCGCCCAACTGGTCGCCCTCGGGCCTGCCGTCATACCATGACTCGGATGGCAGCCACCAAATGTCCGAGAGTGAAATCCTGGAAATCATCGACGCCTTTGCGCGTGCCGCGGTTCGATGTCAAAAGGCGGGTTTCGATGGCGTCGATGTTTTCGCCGCTTACCATTCCCTGCTCGAACAATTCTGGTCGAACTGGTCAAATCATCGACATGACCAATGGGGTGGTTCGCTTGAAAATCGTGCACGTTTATCGCTTTCGATCATCAATGCCATTCGCGCAGCCTGTGGTGAAGAGTTTATCATCGGTATGTCGATCGGTTATGCGGAATCGACACCCTTTGTGATGTCACTCGAAGATTTCCAGGCCGTTATTACACTGCACGACCAGACTGCCCAGCTCGACTATGTGTCCTGTGGCTCGGGTAACTATGTCGATTACGACCGGGTGATGCCAACCTTTGTGCATGCAGAAAAACTCGGGGTTCCGCTGGCGGCGGCACTCAAATCCGTAGTTAAGAATACGCGGGTGACCGCCGAGAGTCATATTCGCACACCCGAGAACGCCGACTACGTGATCGCCAGCGGCGATGCCGACATGGTTTCTGTTGTGCGCGGACAAATTGCAGATCCACATCTGGCCAATAAGGCGAATGAAGGCCGCGCCGAAGATATTCGAGGCTGTATTTCCTGCAACCAGATGTGCTGGGGCCGACGCTCACGCGATTACTGGATTTCCTGCCTGGTAAACCCCTCGGCCGGACGTGAGTTCGAATGGGGCGGCGATCGCTTTGTCGCGAGCAAAACCCCGAAAAAAATTCTTGTCGTCGGCGGCGGCCCGGCTGGTTTGGAAGCGGCGCGCGTCCTGGCGGAACGGGGTCATAAGGTGACACTCGCCGAGGCCCTCGGCGATCTCGGCGGACAATTCAGGCTTGCCGGACTGGCGCCGCGACGCGGTCAGATTACCGAGCTAATTAGCTGGTATCTTCTCCAGTTCGAAAAACTGGGAGTCGAGGTCCAGTATTTTTCACCGATGGACGAGCAGGATGTGATCGAGTTCTGCGCCGACGAGGTTATCCTGGCGACCGGCTCCTTGCCGGACGGCCTCGCGCGTCAGCGCTTCTTACCAGCAGCAGACAAACTACCCGGTCTTGACAATGGCAACGTCTGGTCCTGTGAGGAAGCGATGCTCGACCAGGCCACACTCGGTAGCGCGGTTATCTTGCTCGACGAGGGTGGCAACTGGAGAGGAACCGGAACCGCGCTCTACCTGTTGGATAAAGGACACCAGGTCACCATTGTTACGCCGGATCCATACATCGGTAAGGAACTCACGCGTACCACCGCCGACTTTCAGGTCCGTAGCAGCCTGAGCAAGGCCGGCGCCCGTTTCATGGTCGAATCGGTGATTGAACAATGGCAAGGCGATGGTGCCGATATACGCTCACTGCTAAACGGATCGGTGAACCATGTGAGCGCTACATCGCTGGTGACTGCGACTACCAACATGGCCTGTAATGATATTGAGCTGGCACTAGATCGCAGTGATGTTGTTTATCATGTCATCGGCGACTGCGCGGCACCTCGTTCGGCGCCCTACGCATTTCATGAAGGCCGGAAAATTGGTCTTACTCTCTAAACATAAGAGAATTCGGATAACCACTAATGAGTGACTTAAAAGGCATCAACCTGGCAATGCAAACACCCATGCACGAAGACGGCAGCATCGATTATGCACGTTGGGAAAACCTAATCGACGTCTATGTTGACACCGGTGTTCATGGCATCGTGCTCGGCGCCGGTACCGGCCAGCATCCATACCTGACACAGGCGGAGTGCAATAAGCTCTACGAACTGGGTGCTGCTCGCATCGACGGTCGCTGTAACCTGATTTGCCAGACCTCGGCGCTCAATGTCGATGAGGTCATCGAGCGTTCCAGACATGCCGAGGCTCTCGGCGCCGACGCATTGATGGTGTTACCGCCTTACCTGGAAGGCCCCGAAGACGACGATGGACTGTTTGAATTTTATCGCCGTATCGATGCCGCGGTCGAAACCGATATCATCGGTTACCACACCCCGCAGACGACCGGCGTGGGTATATCGGTCGACCTGTTAAAGCGCCTCAAGCAACTGGCGAATTTTAAATACATCAAGGACAGTGCCGGTGATATCTCCAGGCATCAAGCTTATTTGCAAACCGGTTTCAAGGTACTCAACGGCGCTGACCCAACCACCGTATTCGCCCTCATGGCGGGTGCTACCGGCGCTATCTGGGGCGCCGCTAATTACATGCCGGATGAAACTGTTCGACTCTACGAGTTCGTCGAGAAAGGCGATTTGAACGCCGCGATGGCACTATGGTCGAGGATGATTCCATCGCTATTGTACCTGTGGGAGGGTAACTATGTTGCCGGGGTAAAGGCTGCTAGCCGTTTACGCGGATTCGACGGCGGTCCTGTACGATCACCGTTAAGGCCATTGTCGCAGGATGCAGAAGCCGCGCTCGCTTCCACACTTGAAGCACTCGATCAATAGTAGCCATGGCAAGCAAGCGTCGGCGTCAGGGTGGTAGCAAGGGTCGCCGGGCGGCAATTGCCAACGCGGCAATTGTCCATCATCCCGAGTTACAGCGAAAAATTCCGATCATGGAAGTCACCAACCAGGAAGGTGTCGAGCTCATACATGATTTTGCGGAGTAACAAACCTGCTACATTAAACCCAGTATCCCCTTAACCGCGCACTCAACCATGGCCTCCGCCACCAGTTTTCCTTTATTCGCAGTGGCCAGCGTGGGCTGACCATAAACCCCCGACGCCGACCAGATGCCTTCGCCACGAACCCTGCTCAATTTACCCTCGCCCTCGACACCATCATCGACGGCCTTGTCCATATCGACCACTTCGGGTGCGATATGCAACATCAGCGAAGTTTCGTGTTCATCCGCGTGCGATCCGTACTCTTGTTCGAAAACCTTCGAACCGAGTGTGGAAAATGCCTCGGACAACTTCATGTACTCAAACTGCAGACCTTCAGCCTGTAGTAATTCCCTGGCCATCGACAAGGGGCGGTCGGTCGACACACCGGTGTTGAGCACATAAAATTTGCCCACACCAAATGCTGCCAGACTGCGGCAGGTATCAACCAGTAAATCTCGTGCGGTTTCGGCGCGCAGGCTGATTGAACCCGGATAATCGGTGAAGGCCGGATAAAACGAGGTATTGATCAAGGGCGCGATAACCACCGGTAAACGTTGTGCGATTTCCTTCGCCAGCCAGTTTGCAATCAGCGCGTCGTTATTGAGCGGCAGGTGCGGGCCATGTTGTTTTGCGGCGCCACCCAGCGGTATTACGACCACGCTGGCATCGTTTAGCACGGCTTCCGCTTCGAGCCAGTTCATCGTCTCCAGCCGGACACCGGATGAACTTGTATTCTGATCGGCACTCATAAATGCCATAATAACCGCTTATGGCAATAATAATCGACAGTTCTCATCCTGTAGCCAAGGATCAATACTCTGCCTGGAGCCCGGGTATCGAATCAGAAATTCCGGCCAAGTACCGGTTGCTGGAAACGATTTATGATTCTAAAAATGTGAGCTCCAATATCGACGAGATCAGTCAGCTCGCAAAGGAGACCGGGCTCAGTCCTGAAGAACTGGTTGTATTCAGACCGGGCCGGTTGGCCCTGCATGAGCTTATCGTACGTGTCACCGCGGATATCGTCGTACTCGAAGGCGAGCACGAGGAAGACCTTGGTATCCGTTTTCGCCGTATTACCCACCAGATTATGGACACTTACCTGGTGCCGCACCTGCCCGAGTTTGATCTCAGCTTTCAGAACCTGTACCAACAGGCGCAAAGCATGGTGGACCGGGAACTGTCGCAATCGCTATTTGTTACGGTGCAAAACCAGCAGAAATCGAAACCGTCTATCCTGTCGCGATTATTTGCACCCCCAAAGAAACAGCCCCGCAACCTGGAAACCACCCAGGAGCGGCAGTTACGTGTTATCTCCTCCTTCAAGGATCGGGGTCTAAGTACTAATGATCCATTTGAATCAGCGGTCTACCGGAGTTTATATCGAGTACTAGGGTCAATCGTAAGTACCCGCGGCTATCTTGGCAAAGATAAGGAAATGCTGGTTGAATTAATCACAACGCATATCTGCAGTCGCTATGGCAGCCGGCTAATCGGCAAGCAGGTAGATGCGTGGGTTAAACAGGCAGTAATAGATGAGGGTTACAGTCTTATTCCAGATGCCCAAAATCCAATCTTGATCAGTCTCAAGGGCAGTTCTGCCGCTGGGAAGAGTTCACTGCGGCCGATGCTGCGGCAGATGATGCACGAGCTAGGCATCGAAGAAGACGGCTATGGAACCATCAGCCCGGACATCTGGCGGCGTCTGTTACTCGACTATGACTCGCTCGGCGAGGCCTACAAGTACGCCGGGCGTCTCACCAGTTACGAGGTAATCATCATCGACGCCAAGCTTGACCACTATATCCGCGGCAAGGCCCAACACCGCAAATCGACTCCACATCTGGTCGTTGACCGTTTTCGCTTTGACAGTTTCGCGAGCGAAAAAATAACCCGAATCCTGCACAATACTTATGCCAGGTATGTCGATACCATGTATATGTATTTTGTCGTCACACCACCCGAGGATACGGTCGAACGCGGATGGGAACGCGGCCAGGTCCGAGGTCGATATAAATCCGTAGAAGACTTCCTCGGTCACTGTATTGAAGCTTATGCGGGGATGCCGAAACTATTGTTCAAATGGCTGGCCAATAACAGGCCCAGGTTTATTTTTGAATTCCTCGATAATAGCGTTGCCAGGGGTTGCTATCCAACCATGATAGCCCGCGGCACGCAGGCGCATATGGATATCTTTGATCCAATCGCCTTTATTAATATCGAGCGTTACCAGAAAATTAACGTCATGGCCCGTACTGCCGACGCGGTTTACCCTGAACAACAGGTTCTCGAGGTAGCAAACAACATCGGCTTTTTACAACAATGCATCCGCAAGATCGAGAATGTTCGTTTTCTTGACCTGGAATCAGGGCTGGTTTATGTAACCGCCACCAGCGGAAAATTTCGGGTGACCGATGTGGAACTGTTTACAAGCAGGCTAATAGACCCGGACCTGTCGTCAATATTTTTACAACTCGCGCCTGAGATTTGCAATATCACCGATTCCGAGGCCAGCATTGGAGGTTACTATGAGTAAAAAAATTAGAGGCAGTTGCCTGTGTAATACCGTTACTTACCAGTTTTCCGGACCTGAATTTGTATTCCAGTACTGCCATTGTTCACGCTGTCGAAAATTTACCGGTAGTGCGTTCGCCGCTAATATTATTATTGATCCAAAACAGTTCGAGTGGTTGAGCGGTGAAGATGCGGTCGGACGTTACGAACTCCCGGATTCCAAACATTTTGCCACCTGCTTTTGCACACGTTGCGGTTCTTCACTTCCCTGGTTGGCTAAAAGCGGAGGAGCCGTAATAATTCCCGCCGGCACCCTCGACGAAGACCCCGGCATTAAACCAATTCACAATATATTCTGGAATGACCGCGCACCCTGGCGTGAAGAGGTCGATGACCTAATTCATTACGACGAGTTGCCAACCAAATAGCTGTTTGCTAATCGATTTTAATTTTTCATGAGCTTATCCCGGAACTAAATGGATCGGGACCGATCGGATAGTTATCTGCGTATGGATAATTCACCCAATGCATAAATTCAAACGGGCTTTGTTGCTGGCATTATTTCCCTTCCTGTTGATACAGGCTGCCGCGGCCTCTACAGCCCAAAACCCGCTGTTAATCGATAACGACCTGTACGTTTCCTATAACGGAATTCACAAGTTTAACCCGTCAACACTTGAGCAGCAGTGGTCAAGCTTGCAGGGAATTCAAACCTTCGAACCGGTGATGGGTGAACGACTGCTGTACGTCGGTAGCCCCCAGGGACTCTATGCACTCAATCCGGATAATGGTGAAATTGCCTGGCGTATTGAGGAAACCCGCACTATTTTTAGCCCAGTGGTTGCCGACCATTTATATGCAGGCAGCCTGCACGGAGCACTCTATTCGATTGATCCGGACGGCGGCGTCATCAACTGGCGTACGAAATTTGAGGGCTGGATATATTCACCGGCAGTTTTGCGCGAACAGGGCCTGTTATGGACCGGCGGGCAGGCACACCAGGCATTTGCGGTAGCCATTGAAGACGGGCGTCAATTACATGCCGTGGCCATGCGCCAGGAATCAATATTCAGCCCACAGGATATTGGCCGGCAACAGGTTGCGTTTAATTTGTTTAATGGCAGTACCGCGATAATTAACACGGCAACCGCCAGCATTGATGGATATTTAGAGGGCGCCACCCAACCCAAAAACCTGGATTTCGATGAAAAACTAATCTATCGATCGGGCCGTGATGGAGGCCTTACCGCATTTGACCGCAGTAGTTATCAGCGGCAGTGGCAAAAACCTCTGGTGGCACAGGAACTTACCATGCATCCAGGCAACGAAGGCTATCTATTGATGAGTGATCTGGATAAAACACTGATCCTGTTTAATCGACAAAAAGGCATCGAGATATGGCGTGACCAGTTAATTGGTAACTGGTTTTCGCCGATCCAGATCGACGAAAAATCTATTATTTATTTTCAACCATCTATTTTGCAACCAAATGAAATTTCCGCTGTCAAAATTGTTGCTCAACCAACCTATTAGGGGAATATAAATGAAAAAAATGAAAGTGATGTTTATTGCGGCGCTAGTTATGGCTGTTGGAGTAGTTAATGCAGCGCCATTTGGAGGAGACGAGGACGTTAAATATGCCAAGAATCTATGGACAGCGATGGTAAACTCATCATTGGCTGGCAGAGATGCTATAAAATCACGACCTTATACGGGTCAGCACCCGCATGGAGCAATTCTCGATACTATCGAAGGACCGATCAACCTGGATGGAAGGCTTTACAATATTATTATCAAACGCAATTATGGTGGTCCGGGTGTTAGCAGGGATACTGTCGCCAATGATCCTGCAAAGTATCTGAAAGCCGTCACAGTCATGCTCAAACGACCCGGTTACGATCCTGAAAACAAGGACTGGTTCTGGGCGAAGTACAACGCCGACGGTAGTCTCGCTACCAATCCAGCCGGAATGAAACTAGCCGGCAAGGTCGCAAAAGGTAAACCCAAAGGATGTATTGCCTGTCATACGGCTGCTCCTGGTGGTGACATGATGTTCCTTCACGACTAGATTCTCCGACGTCATCAGTATTAAAAGCCAGGTTTTGCCTGGCTTTTCTGTGGGCGATTGTGATCTCTCCCCCGCGATGCTCTTT
>Ga0164315_10003708_pt1 | contig 11868 bp, 7 predicted proteins | sample GuaBasSedimGuay6_FD_113737 | JGI IMG/M metagenome (GOLD analysis project Ga0164315, IMG submission 113737) | Subseafloor sediment microbial communities from Guaymas Basin, Gulf of California, Mexico - Guay6, Core 4569-2, 0-3 cm | ecosystem: Environmental > Aquatic > Marine > Hydrothermal vents >... | reverse complement strand
TTGTTCCGAATTATGTTAATTGTTTATTAAATGAAGTAGCTGACAAGCACTCACCTAAGCGTAGCCCTTTTCAAGCGATTATCCTGTTTTTCCTATTTGTCTGTTGTTCTCAATGGTTATAAAGTTGACTACCAATTTCTAATTGTGTTTTACATGTGAAACCTGACCGTGTTAAAGAAGCAAAATTAAGCACAGATAAATGGGTGGGTTATGAATTTACGCTATTTTGGTATGAATTTACGCTATTTTGGTATGAATTTACGCTAATTTGATACATTTTGGAAGTAATTTTACACTTTTTAACATCAATTTTATACAATTTAACGGCAAAATTTATATCGTCCTAAAGAAACTTGACACATTTTTGCCGGAAATTAGATGTTTTTTGTCTTTTTCGGCAAATTTTTTGGCTTGAATGGGGAGTGTTGACACATTTTGGTTAAAAACTTAAGTCAATTGGTACTTTTTATTCATAATCCGGATTCAAATTTACACATTTGGCATTAATCCTGAAATAGCTTGACAGATTTAGCATTAATCCTAAAACCGATTGTTTCTTAAAGTCTTGTCATTTGATAGAATTATTATTTAAATTTTCAGTTGTTAGTAATATCTTTTGTTCCTCAATTATACAATCAGTCTGAATCAATAAAGTTGCAATTGTTTTTTCAATCTCATTAAGTTGTAATAACGCATTATTATTTTTCCATTTGCTGTGATGATGTTTTACTTCCTCTCGTTTCTCCATTAATGATTGAAAATTTGTTGGTATAAAAGCTGTTAAGGTTTGAAAATAGTTTTGTTTGATGTGAATGTAAATATTTAATCCATCAAAGTCCCAATCAAACAAATAGAAAATGGGGTGCTTAGGTTTAGGGATAAACTGAAGTTGTTTTGTGTTTTTACCTCCTGCATACCAAAACTCTATAAAGGTGTGTCTTTTGGCACGCAACCTGTTTATATTTTCACAAAGTATTATAAATCGAGTTTTATTTTTCGGATAAAGTACTGAAATAAATTGTTGGTCTTTTTTGTCCTCAACAAATTCATCAATTTTTAAAATGGTTTTGATAGCATTTGCAAGGTTGCTGTTTGTCCTTGTATGTTTTGAACTTTTGAAATACTTAGAAAGAATTTCCTGTAATGAGAGTTTAGTTGGTTTTTCAATATCAATCAAAATGAGTTTTTCCATATCATCAACAGAATAGTAGTTTTCCAAATTTTCAATTTGATGCTTCTTAATAAATGAATTACATTTCTGGAATATTGGATATATTTCGTTGGAATATTTCTTCTTAAAACTCTCTGTAATTGTAAATTTATTTTTACTATTAGTTGTTTCAATAATAAACTTTCTATCTGTAAGGTAAATGATAAATTTATCACTTAAATGGTTTTTAGTTAAAGCCCCTTCTTTTGAAAGTTTGACTAAATACTTTATGATTTTGTATGGTGTGTCTGCTGGTATCATTCATTTGTTGTTTTTAAACTGAAAACAGAATCTGTAAAATGAGTTTCAATATCTGAAATCAAATCGTCTTTTGAAAAGCATGCTTGAACTCCTTCGTTGTATTCATGCATTTTTTCATCGGAATTCTTAATTAGCTCATAATAAATTTGTTTGCCATTATCAAATGATAAATCATTAGCTGCGATAGTCATGGTAAAAATTTGATAATCTAACTTTTGAGCAATTTCATAAAGCATATCAAAATTCTCACCTAATCCAGCTACTTCATCAATTGGTAGGATTCTAATACCAGGTTCAATCTTGTTAAAAATATTTTTAGTCCTACCTTCAACAATTGAAAGTTTAGCAATACACAACAAGGCAAGCATACCATAGTTTTGTCCAGAGCTTCCAGGGCTCGGATTGTCATTTGGGTCGGTTATTATTGCGGAAGCTTTATAATAATTGAATGGATTTAAGATTTCATTTGCTTTTGCGTCAATTTTACTTGGACAATACTTCTTGAAAGTCATTTCCAATAGTTCCTGTGCACTGATTTTTGATTTCTCACCAAATAAATTATCAGTGAAGTTTAAGTTCTCAATATCTTTGTTCAAAGATTCAATCCACTTCAAATTGTAGTCAGTTGAATAACTCCAATTAAGCAAAACTTTATGATATGTTGCTAAACGAAAATCTTTAAGTAATGCTTTTACTAAATCTAAAAAGGTGGTTTGTTGTTCAACAATTCTTTTCAAGTCTCTAACTGTACTGTGAATTTTTTTGGCTTCTTCTTTATTTAGCTCTTTAATCTGTTGATGAAGTCTTGCTAATTTATCTTCAATGTCTGTCTCCAACGATTCTTCAGGATTCTCTTTATTGCTAATAATTTCATGAGGTATCAATTCAAGTATCAGAGTATTTAGGTCGTGTTGGTGATTTTTTATTTTCGGATTGTCTTGTAAATCATCATTGAATAATTCAATTGCTTCATCGTATTTATTTTCGTAAGCCGTTTTTGTCGAAGTTTCATGAGTTTTTATTCCATTAACTCCATTTAGTATTTCATCTGTAATAATTTCAGTTATAGAGTCAGAATCAAATTCTATTTTAAAGTATTTGTTAAACTCTAATATTTTATTTTCATACGATTTTGTATATCTTGGAATTACTTTTTTTGCTTCTTCAATTTTACTTTTTAGTTCACCTTTAATCTCTCTCAAATCTCCGTCAGATAATTTTTCAGAGTTTTCTTCGGTTTTGTATTTTATCGTAAAACGTTGAATTATATTTTGTTTATTTTTCTTATATGGATTAACAAGCAATTCATGCCTGTCCTTAAATTCAATACTAATTTGAGATTGCCAACTAATTAGTTTTGATGCCAGTCCGTTTTTTTCTTGTTTAATTAGAATAATACTATCTATTTTTTTCTTGAAATTATTTCTCATCTCCTTTGCCCTATTCAAAGAATTAGTTTGGATAGTTTCATTGGAACTTCGTTTCTCCTTACTCGTTGATTGTGTTGCAAGCTTAGTTGAGTAGTTTTGAAGTGAATTAGAATATAGTCTTTTTACTTTCTTTTCTTCCGATTGCTTACTGTCATAATGATAAAGCGAAATTCTTTCTTCAATTTGTACTTTGGTAAGATTCAATGTTTCATCTTCAACAAAAGATTGAATAATTTCAGCCTCTAAGTAGGCTGAAAGATGTTCTTCCGAATAGTTTAATCCCGATAAAAAGAGATTATCTAATTGATTGATTGTATTCAGTTCTATACTTAGCTTATCAATTTCATTTTGATAGTTTTTACCAATTCTCTCGACTTCTGTCTTAAGTTTTTTTGGATTACCAAAAATGTAAAAAGGTCTTTTATCAATATGGTAATATAAACCAGAAAGGTTTATTGCAAAACCTTTTTCAGTTTTTCTCACGTCATTCTTTATTGCATCGATAAATTTCTTAGGCTCTGGAATATAATTTAGATTCTGACTAAACTCTTTAGGTGCTGTTGCAAAATGAAATAGAACTGATTCTTGTAGTTCATCAAGTCTAATTTCTTCACTAACTGCCCAACCAGCAAATGTTTCAGGGTTTTGCTTTAGAATAATCTCTTTGAGTTTGTCAATGTTCTTAACCTCCAATTCAATTTCACTTCGTCTTTTTGAATAATATTCAATGGCAGGTTTAAATGACTTAGAGTATTCAGACTCTTTAAATCTCTCTTCCAATTTTTTTACTTTTAGAAAAGAATATAAACTGTTTAGCTTTTCTTTCTGGATTAAAACTTTGTTTTGAGTTTCAAATTTTAATTTAATATTTTCTACGGTAGTATATCCTTTCAGCCAATTTTCTACTTGTATAATTTTGTCATTCTTTTCACTGAAATCTTTATATTTCTTTTCTAAGTCCAAAACAAAAGCATCAAGGGTTTCTAACTCCTTGTCAATTGCCAAAATCATTGATTTCGCTTCCTTATATAATTTTTTTTCGTCCCTAAACTTTCGTAGTAAGTTGTCAGTTTCTTTTAGAGTTGATGCTAATTCTATTTCATTTTTTCTCTGATTTAGTGTAATAATTTCAAGCTCGGTTTGAAAATATTGTTCAGTAGTTTTTTTTAGTTCTACTTCTTTCAATTGCTTTTGCTGAAAGTAAAATATTGTTTCTTTTGAGAGGCGTTTTTCGTATGCTTCAACTTTTAATTTCTTCAATGAAACTAAATTTATCATTGAATCCTTTTTTCTTGAAAGTGAATTTTGCGCTTTCCAATCCTCCTGATATTTCCTATGGTCGTCTTCAATTACCTTTGATTGATTCTTAAATTTTTCCGCTACTTCATCATCATAATGAAATAAGAATCGTTTAAACTTTATACCTGAAGTGTCAATATCCTCACCTCTTGAAAGTGATTGCAGGGTGTGTGCATATTGTCTTTGTAAGTTTTCATCCGCGCTTAAATCTAGATGTAAAATCTTATTTGTGTTTAGGAGTTTGTGATATGAGGGTATATTGCGGTAATAACTTGTGAGATAAATATTTTGGTCGTCAAAGTGATTTTTAAGATTGTCAAGTGAAAGTATTTCCCCGTTAACTATAAAATCTTGGTAACGGATAATTTTTTCTAATGGTTTAAACTTGGAATTATTTTCGGGATGAATACCAATGTTTGCTTGAATAATAAAAGGGTGCAATTGTTTTGGTGCTTTACGAATCATTACACCGATAACAATAAATTTCCCTTGTTGCCATTCCACATTCATAAAAGCATAACCAAAATCCTTGGTAGAAAGTGGTATTGAGTTATAATCTCTTGAGACATCTCCTTTTGGTTTTGTTGCCGATTTGTAAAACCTGCCCGCTGTTAAAATTAGCTGGGGTAAATCAGCACCAATTAAAGATTTCCCTGTACCACTTTGTCCTGTAAAGTCCGTTCGCAATGGATGAATTAAAAAATCAGCGTTGTTATGATTTCTAATTCCGACTGTTGAAGCAGAATATATTCTTGGATATTTTTTTCCTATCGAATTCATCATTTTTAACTACTCATTGTTGGTTCTTATTTCGTCAATATTATTTATAGCTTCCTGATATATTAAAGCAATTCTTTCAAACGCTGGAAGAATTTCAAATTTTTCGTTGTCATTTTCTATAAAAAATATCCAACCTAACTTTTCTAAATCTCTTAGACTATCATCAACCCACTTATCAATTGTCTTTTGTGTTGTCAGTGTTTCTTCTTTTTCTGAACCTAAAAACAAACGCTGAATGTGAGGTTTGATTTTATGATGGTTGTTTAATGCTTCCAACAATTCTTGTTTTGAAAGCGTTGTCGAAAATCGCTTTTCAACTTTATGTAGTGTATAAAGGAAAATTGCAAACAGTGTTTGTTTTGAATCTAAACTTTTCCTTTTAAGTTTACTTCTCTGTTCCTCAAAATAATCGAGGTAGTAAAACTTGCCAATGTTGGATTGATTAACGCAAAGTTTTGACTGATACAATTTTTCATAGAATAAAATAAGTTCAGGGAAATTGTCTTCAATGAATCGAAAATTTCTATTTTGAGATGCATGTTCTTGAATATGCATTCCTGAACGCAACTGAAAGTCAGTATCAGCAAAACGCTCGTAGTTATGTTCCTTTAATTCAAGGAAGATTTCTTTATCTTGATTTTCCATATTGCATTATCTGAATATTTATTGTCAGTTGAAAATTCTGTTGATGTAATTACTTTATAATTTTCTTGTCTTAATCTTTTAAGAATATATTCTGTTCCTTTAATTGCAAGCTCAATATCATTCTCAGTACTGAGCATATCCATATAAAAATCAGAGTATTCAATTTCCTCGCTATTTGATAATTGCTCTTTGAGATTGTTCAACCAACCTTCAATTTTTCTTGCTTGTTCCTGTCTTTTCCTACTTTTCTCTGCTGCTATTCCCATGTTCTTCAAATTGCGTTTGATTGTTTCCGTTTTTTGATTTTTCGAAACGCTAAAACTCTCATAGAACTCCGGGAATAAAAATGTGTCGGGTGTATCTTTGATAACTGAAATTGGCTGAACAATTTCAGGAAGTAAAATATCAACGGTGTAATAAAGGTTATCTTCTTTATCCGTTCTATTTGATTTCTTTTGTGATTCTGATTGTTCCAATACTTGATAAAAGAATGTTTCAAGTTTTCTATAAAATGGTTTCTTGTCAATTTTGTCAAACAAGCTGCTTGCAATTCTTTTTATCTGTGAAATCTCATCTCCTGTTTTTTCCAGTTTGTATTTGTAGTGGTCAAGCGTTTCGTTCAAACTGCTTTTGATTTGGATAAAATCAACATCACTCAATTTATTTAAATGAGTGGTAGCGAGTATTTCAGTTATTGCATCTAATCCATTAAATGATTTTGTCAACTTCCTCCTGTTCTCAATTACATTTTCCATTTGCTCGTTAAAATAGTCAAGCAGTTCAAGAAATGACAATGATTTGAATGAAAAATTCAAATCATTTTTCAGTTCTGCTATTTGATATTCTATTGCAATTGTTTGAGTGGCTATTTGCGATTTTAAGACTTTTAAAAATTGATTTTGATACCAATATTTTATATCTTCAACCGTTTTACTTCTTATTTCAAGAGTTGTTTTGACATCTTCAAGAGTTCTTTCAATTTCTGATGGATTTAACATCGGTTGAATTTTCTCAAAGAACAATGTGCACAATTGCGAAGAATAGTCAGTAAGGACAATTCTTCTATCTTTAGTTCTATCAATAAACTGTTGTCTTAAAAGTGTTTGTAAACGTTCTTCAACTCGTTGTCGTTGCTCTCTCTCCGTCCCAGTATCTTGCTTGTGATATTTTTTGATAAGTTCTTTAAATTCTAATTCTCCAAAAGATGTTTTATCTGGATTTTCCTGACTACCAATAAAAAGTGAAAATATAACTCTTGCATCTGTTCTATCTGGAACAATATGTTCAAATTTTTCAGAGAAAATTTCTATTATCTTTTCAAGATTTTCCATTTGATAAATTTAGAATTAATTCACCATATATGTTGATATGGTGTGCGGTGTGGCAAAAGCAAATGTGGTGTAACCTTGGGTTGGCTTGTAGGCGCGAGTTGCACCTCTTTTGGTTTTTGTCCAAGCGTTGGCTTTTCTCTCTGTCATATTTCTGTCGTTCATTTGTTGCACTGTGTCTATTAGAATTGTCTATTACGCCCGAATTTACATTATTTTAGCTCAAATTTCTATTTTTTGCATGCGAACTCCCTTGCCCAAACAAATTAAGTTTAGAAGAACTGTACAATAAATAAAAAGTTGGAAGAAGCCCATGCTACATTGCTTTTAGAAATTATTGTCTCCGGGGTAGCTAAAGCTCCACCATTTTACTTTCCAAGATGTGCTCTGCTCAGAATTGGGATCGGGTTGGTAATTACCGGTACGCCATTCAAAAAAACGAGATCGCATCCAACTATATTTTTTTCGTTATCAAACTTGCTTTTTAAACTTCATATAAAATCATCATCCTATTTAAAGATGGAATTGAGACTAACGTCAAGTTTAGTAGTTGATATTCAGTCTTATATAATTTTCTCAAATATACTATTTTCTCACTTTATTTCTAACCCCACATTGTCGTTATGCCTTTGTGCTTTTATTTTCTGTCATATTTATAAGTGTATTCAATTAAGTGAGGGGTTGGCATTAATCCTTCAGGGTTATAATAGTTTACATTACGTTCTTTTTCAGAAATGAGATGTAGGTTTTTTCTTGCTCTGGAGCAAAGAACATATAGCATTTTCTTTGAGTTAACAGATCCATTTATTTTGTCACTAAAATGCGGCACCCAACTGTCTAAAAGTCCAAAGCCAATGATTGTATCAAACTCAGTCCCTTTTGTACCATGGATAGTAGATATTCTTACACCATCTCTTTGCTTAAATACTTTCCTGAAATTGACAATACTACCTATAGTATCACTTCCTTCTTTTTTTAATCTAGTAATACGTGCTTTCGAACTTTCGAAAAATGATCTATAGTGATCTTCTAAAGAAGGGAATGTTTTTAAATCGATTTTTATATAATCGCAGATCTTGGCAAAAAATAGGATTAAATATTTTAAACCATCCTCTTCTTCAATAGTTATTGAATTGCAAAATTTTAAAAATGATTTATTTGTAATATTGGAAGTGTCTACTCCTGCAGCAAACAATTCACTTAAAACTTCATTAGCCCATCTTAGTCTTCTTATATATAAATTTGGTGAAGGTTCTGTTAATACAATACGTGATATTTTATACCAAAAATTATCGATATCTCTTGAAAATGGTGCCATACCTGGACCATCAAAACTAATGTTCGGTAATTTTATCATTAAACCACGTGTTAAACTAGCAAGGTGAACCCATTGAGGGGCTGCAATGCATATTTCATTTGAAGAAATATTATAATCTTCTATATTAAGAATTATGAGCCTTGCAATTTCAGTCATTAGCTCAGACTTGGGTAGTATATTATTGTATGATATTAAACTCTTATATTCTTTAAATTCCCATTCTGGTTCTATCTGATTTTCATAAGTTTTAAAATGATCAAAGTACTTTACTATTCTTGTAGATGATCTGTAATTACTAGATAATGTATATTCGTCTTTTAATTCAAAACCTAATAATCCTTCTAATTCTGATTTAGCCATTGGAAAACCGCCCATGGTTTCATAAATTGACTGGTTTGGATCACCAACAATAAAGGTTTTGGAAGTGCCTTTCCCTGCTTTTAAAATAGAAGAAACAATATGATATTGTATTTCTTTTGTGTCTTGATATTCATCAATAAGGATAAAAGGGAATATATTTGATAATATTGAATTTATTATTGATTTTTCTTTTAATAATTTATACGAATAATGCAATATCTGCTCAAAGTCAATCTGATGATTTTCTGAAAGATGATGATGATAATCAGATAGAATTTGTTCCAAGCTTTCTTTTTTATTTGTATCCAAACAAGAAAGGTGATAGCCAGTAGTTGTTGCATAATAACCCAAATCCCAGTGCGTAATTTTGGGATTTTTATAAGGTTTACACAATTCTATAAATAAGATTTCAGAATCATGTGAATTCAAGATTTTATAACCATTCTTTAATTCATTTAAATATAGTGAATAAGGTCTCAAAATCCATTCTAAACAAAATGCATGAATTGTACCTATCCATAGTTGTTTAATATCTACACCCAGTATTTCAACGCGCTCTTTAATTTCATCAGCAGCTTTATTTGTGTACGTAATTGCTATAATATATTCTTTTTTAGATTTTAGTCTTGAAAGTTCATATGCAATTTTGTATGTAAGCGTTCTAGTCTTACCACTACCTGGACAAGCTATTAAGAGGAGACTTTCATTCTCCAAAATAGCATCTTTTTGTTCTTTATTTAAATCACCTTCTTGCCAAATAAACATATTATTATAGAGATTTTAAAAAAGTTACTATTTGGTCATCAGGAATTTCACTTTCTAATTCTGCTATCATGGTAGTTAATGCCCTATTTCCTTTTTTAAAGTCTATGAGACTAGCTTCAATTATACTAATATCTAGATTAAGATCATCATCATCTTTTATGTTTTCATTAACCCTATAAGTTATTAGATCAGATAATAAATTGTTATTAAAAGAAGTCTTAGCAAAAATTAATGCGTCAATAATATATTGAGGTATAACTGTTTTAAAAGATATGTGTTTTCCAAGTAATATAGCAAACCAACCTTTACCTTCTTGTTTTGCCATAGTTAGAACCCGTTTACCGTAAAGAGCAACACTATTTGATTTCAATTCTTTTTTTGATTTTTCTATAGTTGCAGGGTCTTCATATACAGTCTTTACTAACTGTTTTACTTCCCATTCATTGCCATCTTTCACAAAATCAACCTCAAATGTATAATCAGCATAAAATGGATTAACCCATTTATTTTTCTTTGTAAATCCATCAAGTGTTACTTTTCTTTGAGCTCCATTGATACTTGAGTTTTTAACCTTTGTCTTATATTTTCTTTGAGCAGGAGTATCTGATGCTATAATTGTTGTATCACAAATTGCAGCATCTAAATCAGTGACAATGCTACACTTTCTTTGAATTCTATCATCATGAAATAATTGGGCAACATTTTTGAAACCAGTACTTCTAATATTTATTAAACTAATTCCTAATTCGTCCAAGCTTATCCCAAATACTTTTTTTACCATTATAGGTAATAATATTTCCTCTGCATCTCCCTCTACAAGAATTACTCCTTTTGCGAAAAGCAGGTTACTTCTAACAGCATCCAAATATCTTTGGATTTCATTAATATTCTCCGGTTTTAGTTTATTTGATGGCTGATATACATCTGCATAATTTTGTTTTTTCGCCAAAATATTAATATTTATAACATTGCTCACTTCTGATATATGAGTCGAATGTGTTGAGTATATGATTTGAGTATCTCCATAATTAAGATTATCAAAAAGAGTTTTTTGAATATGCGTATGGATATGCGCTTCTGGCTCTTCAATTATTAGGAAATTAGCAAATGTTTCTTTCGATTTATATTTATATTCGAGTAATTTTAATGTTAAAAAAATCAGATTGGCACCACCTAAACTTAATTCATTTACCCCACCTTCATGTGTTTCGTCTGGTTCACCAATATATAGTCTAAGTGATTGCAAAAGCTTATCTGCTTCTTCTGACAAACTAGATTTAATGGATATTGAAGAAGGTGAATATGTTTCTCCAACAGCTTCCTTTATTGTTTCTTTAATATTATCTCTAATATTCTTAATATCAGGCAAGGTTTCGATTCCGACATTCAATTCCTTCACCATTTTTGCTATAGGGTCATAGTCTTCTGACTTAATTATTCCACTTTGCTTTTTTAATAGTACTAAAAGTGGGTTTGTTCTATTGTTATGAAAATCAGAAACGACATCACGTAATGCCTTAATAAATGTAAAGGAAATTTCATTCTTTAAAGATAATTGATGAGGCACTTTGATGCCAAACTTGGAAGTATCTATACTGAAATTAAATTTCACATTATCAAAATCGCCTACAAGTTCTTTGTAGATATTTGAGTCATTAAAATCAACTGTACTTTTGCCTGTAAACCATGTTTCATACTTCTCATTAATATTATTTGGAGTAATCTCATCTAAAATCGTATTTAACCCAACTTTATCTCCTTCATCCAGTTCCGAAAGCTTCTTCCTGATTTCAGCTTTTGGTCTAAAAAATAAATTGTAGGCTGCTTTTTTTACAAAGTCTTTCTTCTCAAGAACACCAGCGCTATGTATAAATAGAGATTGAATCACTTCATCGTTGGAGATTTCATCAAATTCAAGGCTGATAATTATCCAATGACCTCTCCAATCACCAATACTTCTGTTAAAATCTGTATTGTTTAATTTATAAGCAAACTGATATGAAGAATCCTCTAATAAAAGCCTCATTGCTTTGAAGACATTCGTCTTTCCTGATCCATTCTCTCCAATTATTGTATTAATCCCTTTGTTGAATAAGAAATTTGCATTGGCGAAATTTCTATAATTTACTAATGTGACTTTTGAAATATACATGGTCTTGATTTTATAGGGATTTAACTTTAAAATGCTTGTTTTTCTTAGCATGTTCGTTAATGCTTAAGACATAACGGTCTGCAAATATGACCCGTAGCCGTTTGTTTGCAGGATTTTTATTAATTACTTGAATGTTCAAAATTCTATTCATTTGCCTTGATTACCTTTAAACCGGCTATGGGATATGATTGCTGTTTCCTGCTGGCCTTTTATTTAATCTAGAGATACAGTTCATATTTATGAGCCAATTGCAATAAGTGATTCATAACCACTATTAACTAAAGAATCGTCTGTTGCAGCTAGAATATGACTCAACTTTG
>Ga0164315_10003707_pt1 | contig 11870 bp, 7 predicted proteins | sample GuaBasSedimGuay6_FD_113737 | JGI IMG/M metagenome (GOLD analysis project Ga0164315, IMG submission 113737) | Subseafloor sediment microbial communities from Guaymas Basin, Gulf of California, Mexico - Guay6, Core 4569-2, 0-3 cm | ecosystem: Environmental > Aquatic > Marine > Hydrothermal vents >... | reverse complement strand
ATGATTTTCATTTTTAGAAGCCTCACAGCTATTTCGTGAGGCTTTCTAGTTTGAACTACTTATTCATTTTACAGACAGGTTTTTATGAATACTTTTGTACCGGGTCAACGTTGGATTAGTCACTCTGAAGCAGAACTTGGGCTTGGACTGATTTTGGATGCTTCATTTAATCGTGTAACGGTTATTTTCATTGCCAGTGGTGAGCGTAGAACTTATGCCCGTGATAATGCCCCATTGACGCGGGTGATTTTTGCGGTGGGTGATGAGATTGAGTCTTCTGAGAATCAGAAATTGACGGTACAGCGGTTGGCCGAGAAGAACGGACTGGTCTCCTATTACTGTGTTGATGAGCAGGGCGAGCAAATACTTCTGGATGAGATCGACTTAAATCACCATCTTCAGTTTAACCGTCCACAAGATCGTTTCTTTATGGGGCAGATTGATCCCGTATCCTGGTTTGAACTGCGATATGAAACCTGGCTGCATACGCAGCGGCTTCAGCAGTCACCGGTTCGAGGTTTAATGGGAGGTAGAACCTCTTTAATTCCGCATCAACTTTATATCGCTCATGAGGCGGCGAGCCGATACCGCCTGCGGGTGATGTTGGCAGATGAGGTTGGGCTGGGTAAAACTATTGAGGCCGGTCTGATTCTCCATCACCGATTGCTGAATGGTTTGACACGTCGAGCGCTAATTATCGTTCCTGAGTCATTGTTGCATCAATGGTTGGTTGAGATGCTGCGCCGTTTTAATCTGCGTTTTAGCATTTTTGATGAGGAACGCTGTATTGAAATGGTTGATGAGAATCCGTTTTCATCTGAGCAGCTTGTTTTGTGTAGTCAGGACTTTTTCAGTCAACAGCCAGAACGCCAACAGCAGGCTTTAGAGGCCGGTTGGGATATGGTGATTGTGGATGAAGCGCACCATTTAGAATGGAGTGAGGAATCGGTTAGCCCAGAGTATCAGTTTGTTGAAGAATTAGCAGGGCAGACGCCCAGCCTGCTACTTTTGTCGGCAACGCCTGAGCAGTTGGGGAAAGAAAGTCATTTTGCTCGCTTACGGCTGTTGGATTCTGATCGTTTCTACAGTTTTGAAGCTTTTGTAAAAGAGGAGGCCGAGTTTGAACCGGTAGCAAAGGCCGCTCGCTTTTTACTAGAAGGAGAGGCGCTTACAAAAACTTTGCAGGCTGATTTAAAACGACTGCTGAGAAATGATGATGCGGGACAGTTGCTCGAACAACTTAATGATCCCGATACGGCTGAGGTAGCGAGAGAATCACTAATTCGGCTGCTGCTAGATCATCATGGAACTGGCCGGATTTTATTTAGAAATTCAAGACGAACGGTTAAAGGTTTTCCTGAGCGTGTTAGTTATGGTTATCCGTTGCAGTGTGAGACTGATCCACGATTGATCGATCTTAAAGATGATCCGCGTTATGGCTGGTTGGTCGAGAAGGTGATTGAATTGGCGGGGCAGAAGGCTTTATTGATTTGTGCCGATGCGGTAACTGCACTGAATCTTGGAGCCTTGTTAAAAGCAAAAACTGCCATTCAGGCCGTTGTTTTTCATGAAGGGATGTCGATTATTGAACGTGATCGAGCCGCTGCCTGGTTTGCCGACGAAGAGAGTAATGCGCAGCTGCTGATCTGCTCAGAAATCGGCAGTGAAGGGCGTAACTTTCAGTTTGCACATCATCTGGTTTTATTCGATCTACCCAGTAATCCAGACTTGTTACAGCAACGTATTGGTCGCCTGGATAGAATCGGTCAAACTGAAATTATTCAAATTCATATTCCTTATTTAGAAAATAGCGAGCAGGCGATCCTATTTAGATGGTATGACGAAGCGTTGAACCTGTTCCGTAAAAATAGCGCGGCAGCTCAAGCGGTCTATGTTCAGCAGCAGGGTGAACTGGAAGCTCTTCTGGCTGTTGATAGCAAACAAGATATCGATGATTTTATTGAGCAAAGCCGAAAGATTAAGGAGCAGATAGAGGCGGAGATGCACCAGGGGCGTGATCAGCTACTTGAGATCAACTCCAGTAACGAAGCGATCTCTTCAGCGTTGATCGGCCAGCTAAATGGCATTGAACAGGAGAAATCTCTCTGGCCTTACATGGACAAGCTGTTTGATTGCTATGGGGTTGATGTGGAATATCACTCGCCCGATTGCTATATCCCGCGCCCGAGTGATCATCTAAGAACCTCTCATTTTCCTGAGTTGCCAGAAGATGGGGTGACGGTCACCGTAAATCGAGAGATCGCATTGGCTCGTGAAGAGATGCAGTTTTTGACTTGGGAGCACCCGATGGTGCTTGCGGCAATGGACCTCGTTTTATCGAGTGAAACGGGTAATGCTGCGGTTTCGGTTGTTAAACATGATGGCTTAAAGTCGGGACAGTTCCTGATCGAAGCACTCTTTATTGTTGAGTGCAGTGCGCCTGCGGAACTGCAGATGGGTCGTTTTTTGCCCCCCACACCTGTTAGAGTGTTGATCAATCAGGTGAATCAGGATTTGACTGCCAAAGTGCCGCATAACAGCCTGATTGTATCGAAACATCGGCTTGATTCTAGGCAGTTGAACGAATTTGTCAGCGGTCAGAAAAAACAGATCGAAGTAATTTTGCGAAAAGCAGAAACAATCGCTGCAAAGCAAATGGCCGCAATTGTTGCAGACGGGGCTAAAAAACTGGGGCAGACCTTTAAAAATGAGCTAGATCGATTAACCCGTCTCAAGGAGGTTAACCTGTCGATTCAGCAAAGTGAGATTGATGAATTAAAAGGGATCGCAGGGCTGTCTATCGATCAGCTCAAAGAGGCGCGGCTTAAGCTGGATGCTGTGCGGTTGATTATTGTCGGTTGATTCTCTTTCGTTTAGGGTTAACCTTATCGGTACGCTTTTAGTTTAGAGGAAAGGTATGAGTCGCTTTAGCCTGATTAAACTTATCGATGGGGTGGCCTTCGCACTGTTTGTACTGCTGGGCTCAACCGGTTTGTTGTTGCACTTTGTTATTCCACCACGGAGTGGGCGAGGAGTGACAATATGGGATATGAGTCGGCATGAGTGGGGTGATATTCATTTTTATATTGCCACCAGCTTTTTTACTGTGTTGGTGGTTCATCTCTTTTTGCATAGTCGTTTTATCGCGGGACTATTTAAGGGTGACAGGGGAGAGAGGTCATTACTCCGCCAAGCATTGGGGATAGTGAGCTTGCTTGCGCTGTTGGCACTGGCGGTTGCCCCTTTTCTTGCGGTAAAGGGTTAGAAATTAGCATTCGTTGCTGTTTCCGCCTAAAGAGGAAGGCGGCGACTAACTTCCCCTTTTGAAAAAGGGGGATTTTAAAACCACCTACACACTACCAAACCAAACTTCAGGCTCAACTGAAAAGCTGTCACCTTCGTGGGTTATCCAGATCTGCCCATCCTGAATGGAGCAATCAAATTGCATTGTTCGCTCGACTAAGTTTGTGAGTGGCTCGGTCGATTGCTTAGAAAAATTAACCACTTTCAGGTTTTTAAAGCGCGTTAACTTATTCTGGATCTGTTGCCACCAAACATCATTTCGACCACCGTAGCTGTACAGAATGACGGCTTTAGAGCGACTACAGGCTTTGCGAATACGCCGTTCGTCGGGCATACCCACCTCAATCCAAAGATCAATTTCATCGGTGAGATTCTTTTCCCAAAGTTCCGGCTCCTCATCCTCACTTAAGCCCTTGGTAAATTGCAGTGACTCGCTGGCATTTAAGATAAAAGCGAGCAATCGAATCAGCATCCGCTCATCGGTTTCTGAGGGATGGCGAGCAAGGGTCAGCGAGTGGCTCGCATAGTAATTGCGATCCATATCTGAGATCTGTAATTCTGCTTTGAAAATTGTTGCTTTAATGGCCATTAGAAAGTAATCGGTTGTCGGACTGAGTGAATAAGGGTGGTATGTTAGCAGGAATGGAGGGTGGTTTATTCAAACACCAACTTTGCTATTTTATCTGACAGAGTACAGAGGTTTTTTTGTACAGCCTGACAAATTTTGGGCAAGCCATTCTATGGCCCGTACTTTTTCAAGCATGACCGCTATTTTTTCGAGGTGCAAATGTGCTTGTGTTGGGTTCGCATGCCATTTTATTAGGGCAAAATAAAGCCACCTGAGTAGCTTGCGGATGTTATGGCCTACACCGCACAGGATGACGTTCAGGGCATCGCCTAGTTCTCCTTTGAGGTAACAACGTCCCATCTTGCCATCTGATTTAAGGTGTCCTATGACAGGCTCGACACTATTACGTAGGTTCATCCTTGTTTTCTGGCGTGCACCTATTCCTCGTTTTTGTCCGGCAATGTAGACTTTTGTTTTACCTTCGTGCTGGTGATCTTCGTTTCACTTTCCATGGCGGTCAGCGGGGGTATAAAACCCCAAGAGATTTAAAGAAAAGTGTCAGAAAACTTTACACTTGTTATGTTTTCATTAGCGCATAACGACATATCTGTTTGATTTATGTGGATATTTATTTTTTTGGCCCAAATCTTGCCCTCATGAACTTAAAGAAATAGGAGGCGCTCTGCTTATTCTCATCAACTCGTTAGGGGCCGCGTCTCGGTTTTTATGGTTGTGGATAAGCCAACCGTGTGCACCTCTCTCAGAGAGGAGTTTTGGAGATTTAACTCTTGCGGTAGATTTGCTTCTGGTATGTTACGATGCCACGAACGGTTTTAATCTAGGCTTTTTTACAACTCCGCCTAATGAACAAGATGGCCATCAATATCGGAGTGAATAGTAATGAAAAACTGGAAAATATTATCACTGAGCTTTCTGCTGGGTTTGCCTGGGTTATTATCCTCTGGCGTGGCATTTGCTAGCCCCATTTTTTATGAGGCCACTGATCTTGTAGATGTTGTTGTCGGAGAGGATCTGTGGCGATATGACTACACCGTTGGCAATGAAACACCCCACGATATCGAGCAGTTCACTATCTATTTTGATTACGGGCTCTATGAATTTAATCTCGTAGCCGATGGTTTTGGTGAATTTGAAGTGGATCCGAACGATTACGAAGCACCCTCAAATTGGGACGCCTTTGTTGCGCCTACAGATCTGATTTTAGGTGTTCAGGTAGATGGCTTCTACGACGCCCTCGCCCTTGTCGACCTAATTGCTCCGGACGATGCCGTTCAAGGCTTTTCGGTAGTGTTCACCTTCCTCGGTCAGGGGGCACCAGCAAGCCAGTTTTTCGAGTTCTTTGGGTATGATAGCTCCGGAGAAGACATTCTTGGTAATTCTAACACCCAGCAAATGGGCTCAGGGCAGCCCGTACCTGAACCTGCTAGCCTCGCTTTGATTGCTTTGGGATTATTGACACTTGGCATAAGGCGCAAACAACCATCACATTAATCTCGCTGACTTAAAGATTTACTCCACCGGAGGAAAAATCATGAACTGGCTTACCCGCATTATTGCCGTATTTCTTGTCGCATTACTCATTCCGCTGACCCCCACATGGGCAGCGGTAGAGGATCTTTCGGTCAGCAACTATCAATTTGTATCAAAAACAAGAGTCAGTCGCTCCAACTACGATTACACCTATCGCATCACCTTGGCCAATGCAGGTGGCGCTCTGGAAAACGTGGTCGCCACTGTGGCTAGCAGCTCCAGCAGAACCGTAATAACAGATGGCGAAGTGACAGCGGGCAACATCAGCTCAGGAGATACCCCAAGTAGTGATACCTTCACCTTCCGCCAGAATCGTCGGTACAGATTTAATCCCGGTGCGCTATCCTGGTCATTCACCGCGGACGAGCCTGAACCCCAACCGTCTAACCCACCCACGATTACATCAACGCCAGTAACCACTGGCAGCATAAACCAGCCCTATAGTTACGGCGTGACTGCCACTGACCCTGATCTGGGTGATATGCTCACCTACTCCCTTATGCAAGCGCCCTCCGGTATGAGTATCGATTCAAATAGCGGCGTCATTAGCTGGCTGCCTGTGACCACCGGGCCCGCCGATGTTGACCTGATCGTTACTGACTCCGGTGGTCTTACAGACCGACAGATCTACCTCCTTCGTGTAAACGGCGGCGATAACGATCAACCACCCACACTGGCCCCCATTGCAGATCAGAACACTGTTGCCGGACAAGGCATCATGCTCTTTGCTGTCGGGTCAGACCCTGAGAGTGAGGTATTGCGTTATGGCCTATCCAATGCCCCAACCGGCATGGGGATCAATACCGGCAGCGGTGAGCTGGCGTGGACACCCGCACTGGATCAGTCAGGTAGCTTTTCAGCAACTGTGACGGTAACCGACCCCGGTGGCTTGAGTGACTCCACCTCTTTCAATATCAACGTGCTGGATGAAACCCCCAATAATCCACCACAAATTGATGCCGTTGCTGATATTTATGTCGACCCCCTGAGCAGCGTACAGTTGAATCTGACAGCCGCTGATGCCGACCCCAGTGACATCCTGGCCTTTGCCTTAAGCGGCGCACCCCAGGCGCTACAGTTTGACAGTCGTACCGGCAGTATCAACTGGATCCCCTCACCTGAGGATGCAGGTACACTGAGTTTAACGGCAACCGTCACCGACAGTTTTGGTGATTCTGACAATACCACCTTCAGCATTATCGTAGCTAACTCACCTGCTGCCCCGGTGGCAGTGGATGACGCCTACGCCATTGACCGTAATGATGTGCTGGATATCCCGGTGGATGGTGTGCTTGAAAACGACTCCGATGCCAACAATGATCTACTGAGCACAATAAAAACCGCCGATGTTACCCGGGGCAGTCTGGATTCATTTCCGGGTGATGGCTCCTTGATCTATACGCCGCCAGTGCAACCACCCATCACCGTGGGTTTTGATCGCCAGTGTAATGCGGAACCAGATGTCGTGTCCCGTAGTGGCTCCTTTGCAGTGGGCGATGTGGACGGCGATGGCGATACTGAGATTGTTGGTATCCGCATTATTGGCGGCAGCAAGGGCAGCATGTGGATTATCGATGGCACTACTTGTGCCACTGAGTTTCCACCCACATCTGTGCGACGGTTTGCAAGTGAATCAAAACCTGCCTTACTGGATATCGACGGTGATGGTGATCTGGAGATTATCGCCCCGGCTGATAGAGCATTAGGCTCGACGGTTGTTAGCAATTTGCTGATGGCGGTGCATCACGATAACTCCCTGGCCTGGCCCGGCAACAATATTAATGGAACCAGTGAATCCCTGAGCCACGATGTTTTTAGCTGGCGCAGAGCCGGCGTAACACTGGCCGATCTGGATGGGGATGGTTCCGTTGAAATTCTGATGGCATACGTGTTCCAGGTACAAAGCGTGTGGCGTACCGGAATCGCTGCATACAACAGCGCGGACGGTACGCTATTGTGGGAATATGATGGTCAACCCTTCCGCGCTTTACAAAATAGTACCCGTGCGCCGCTACTGCATGTGATCGATCTGGATCTGGATGGTACACGGGAGATCATCATCGGCCAGAGTGTGGTGGATCATAACGGCCAGCTTGAATTTCTTTTGCCGATCGTCCCCCGATCTGGTCGGATAGATCTTACTGCCCTCGCCTTTGCGAATTTTGATACGGATCCCTTCCCGGAGATTCTGGTACGGGACAAACAGCATCATTATCTGTTCAACCATGATGGTTCACTAATCTGGCGGACGGATGTACTGACCAATACCAATAGCCAGATTACCATCGCTGACCTGGATGGTGATGGGGCACCCGAGTTTGCTTATTTCACCCGGTTTGGCGTTAGTAACGGTTTTGGTGAGGGTTTTCTAATAGCCTATGATACCGATGGAACCCTGATGTGGAGCCATGAAAATGATCCTGCCCTGCATCAGAACTCATCCATGCTGGGAGCAAGTACTGCTGCTGTTTCAGCCTTCGATTTCGACGCAGACGGTGATGACGACCTGTTTTATGCGGGTTTTCCTATCCTTGGGACCGGGCAGGGCGGCCCGAATAATGGCATCTATATCATCGATGGATTCGACGGATCGGTAATGGCTTTTGATCATATAGAGAATGGCAACCACAACGTAGAGGCTGACCTTCGCCTGACCCTTGCCGATGTGGATGGCGATGGGGCTGCGGAGATGATATACGGCAGTCAGTCTCTCAATAACTTACCCGTACGGGTCTTGCAAGGTCTGCCGAACAACCCCTGGCCACCCACACGGGCAGTTTATAATCAGCATAACTATCAACCCACTCAAGTAAATGGAGATTCAAGTATTCCCGATCAGCCGCGCCCTCACTGGCTGATTCCAGGGTTGAACAGCTACCGTGCACACCCGGTAGTGCCCGGTGAAGATCCCGGCGCTACCGATCAGTTTAAATATGTGGCATCGGATGACACCGCAACCTCAAACGAAGCCACAGTGACCATTGCCATTACCAATGTCAATTCACCGACCCTTGTGTCCCAGCCATTGCTGGGTGCCTCACCCGGTTTTGCCTATGAATACGGCCTACTGGCAACGGATGCCGACTTTGGCGATGAGTTCACCTTCACCCTGGTGGATGCACCAGCAGGTATGACGGTAAACAGCTTCGGAATTATCGACTGGATTCCCAGCAACGGCACATTGGGCAACCAGCGAGTGCAGGTGGTGGTAACTGATAGTGACGGTAATACCGATGAACAGTCATTTACCATCAATGTAATGCCGCCGGTCACTGTTCCGGACATTATCGGTGATGATGAAACCGGGGCTAGCAATACCCTGCAAGGTGTTGGCCTGGCGGTAGGCAGTATCACCCAGTCTTTCAGTCTTACCGTTCCTGCGGGTGACGTGATATCTCAAAGCGTGATCGGTGGTGATGAGACTGCCGCCGGTGCGTTTATCGACTTTGTTGTTTCACTGGGACCACAACCGATTTTTGTACCAACACTGACCGATTTGAGTCTGGCTGCGGCGCAAAGTCAGCTCGACTCGATTGGCCTGAATTTGGGCGCGGTGTCTTACAGCAACAGCGATACTGTACCGATGGGATTGGTACTAACCCAAAGCACACAAGCAGGGCAGCAAGTGGACGTAGGTGCAGCCATTGTTGTCGTTCTGTCCTCTGGACCTGCAATACAGCTTGCGCTGGACCAGCCAATGGTAAGCTCTGGCGACACCCTGCCGGTCAGCATCACGGTGTTTGATAACAACGGTGTTGCCATGAACCCGCAGCCTGCTGTGACCCTGAGCCTGAATTTTGATCCCGGCGCAGTGTCCGGCACCCTGCCAGTGGCAGGGGCAACGCAGATCAGCACCGCTGCAGATACCAGCGGCGCCTATACCCTGATAGTCGATGCTGGAGCCTTCGGTAGCACACAGGCTAACTTTATCGTACGCAAAGGGCTTGCTGGAGATGATTACTACGGCCCAATTGCTGAGCTGGCCAATACCATCGATGACGCTCAATCGGTTTATACCGAACTGGTCACCGCCGTTGCAGATAATAACCTGGCACAGATACAGGCGCTGGGCGCCCAGTTAGTTGCCCTGCGTGGCAGTATTGATCTGGAAATTCTGGCGGGACGCACACCCTTTGCGCCAGAAACCGGCTTTATCCCCTCTGCCCAGCAAGCAACTGATGCCGGGTTCCCTTCGAGTTTTACCGAACGAGATACCCTGCCCGCCATCTTCAAAACACTCGAACTGGCGATCAACGATAACCGGGTTTTCCTTGAACGGCTTGATCCCAACCGAGGGCGTGACGACGATGTGCGGGCTCGCTCTCTGAACGATCAGTTGACCGCAGGAGTCGCCGCTCTGGGATTCAATAGATCGGTGGGTGCCCAGGTACAGTTTCAGGCGCAGTACTATGTGTTGCTATCACGTCTGATACCAGAACTAATAGTCGCCGACCTGGATAGAGGCATTGCGATTTTAACCGATGCAGGGCTTCTGGCAGCGAATCTGCGCAACGAACAGCTTGAGCACTATGCCAGCATGACGCCTCAGGCTTTTTACGCAGACACGCGTGATGTGCTATTCACCCTCGGGGGCGTGATGTCGGCGAGCTCTATCCGCATGACGATTATCAAGAACCTCTATGTGCCAATTATCAAACAAGTGACCTCCTCGGTTGCGGTCATGAAAAAAGCAAATGCACTTATTGAACAAAGAGGCGCTGAAAGTCTGGAGGGTATTATTACCGCAGCTTCATTGAGCTTTCATTTCTTTAATGTGGAGAATTCGGTGATTGAGGTGGTGGGCTTGAGTGATGATGCCCGTGCTTTTGAGATAAAAGTCATTGGGCCGGATAAGTATGAAGCTATACTGGACATACTTACAGGTGGCCCAAAGCCAAGCCCCAAAGCACTGAAAAAACTGATTGACGATACCACAAAGGGAGTGGGTGAGCAGGTTGGCATTGGAACCGAACTCATGCGTGGCTGTATTTTGACCCTGGACCCGCAGTGTTCACAAGTGATTGTTGGCTTTGGTTTTCCTGTCGTACATACATCAGGGGGTTTCCCCGGAGGGGTGCTCGTGATGTTGGAAGACATCTCTTACGGAAGGTTGTTTTTGGGGGTATACGCGTTCTTCCCGAATTAAGTAAAGGAGATTCTTTATTGCTAGTTTGAGCGAGACCGATACAACGACAGTATGAGACGACGATGCTATTTATCAGTTCTTGTAACTCTCCTGCTGGCCCTGGGCGCCTGTACGATGAATTCGGTATCAGCTATTCCGGGTGTCATACGCAACGCATCGCTAGGCATCGTTACCATTGCCAACAACACGGGATCAATCGGCACCGGCTTCGCCATTGCGCCTAATGGTCTGATAGCAACCAACTACCATATCGCAAGGAAAGTCCGGATTTTTGTAATATTGCCATCAGGCAAACACCTCAACGCTACGCTGGTTGCAAAAAATGAAGATGCCGATCTGGCGATTCTGCATGTGGCTGCAGAGGATCTCGTATCACTTGAACTGCGCCAGACAGCAGCGATTGTGGGGGAACCTGTCCTCGCCCTAGGCAACCCCTTTGGGCTTGGTCTTACCGCCAGTGCCGGCATCGTGAGCGCACTGGGGGTGAGCATAGGGAAAACCAACCAGATACAAACCGATGCAGCTATCAACCCGGGTAATTCCGGCGGCCCTCTGCTTGACATAAAGGGAAACGTGATAGGTGTTGTCAATGGCAAAAGCACCATTGGTCAAGGCGTGGGCTTTGCCATTCCTGTAGAATCTGTACGGTTACTTCTAAATAGTCTACCCTGAAAAAAGATTTGCAGTAGCCCAACTTCTCATAATCCGAGTTTTGTCTGATACATAATGGATTTTTGTAACGCGCTTCTTATTCCTTGCAAACCTAACCACAGCTCTATTTTTACACTAATTCGCTGCAGCACGCGATAAAGCAGGCGCCAAAAAATGGCAATCAGCCATTTTTCAGATTCCACGCAGTCGCTGCCATCAGCAGATTGATTTCATCGCAAGCGAGTCGCTACCTCGTGAAAGATTTTGGGACATCCAAGTCACCAAAATCGACTCGCAAATGCGACAGCCATTGTTGCCTAGGCCGTACTGCGTCCATGTCGTTCCGCCACAACCTCGCAAGCTCGTTTCTGGCGGAACGACATGGACACCCTTTTCTGCAAGGTTTTTAATTCAGTGAATCAAAAGCGGGGAGAAAACCCATCTAGAGAAGCTCTTTTATCAAATAATTTCAATGGGTTGTGAGTTATTCAGGGGCGACTATTTAGTCAGCCCTGAATAAGCTATTTTATCCGACAGAGTACAGAGGTTTTTTTGTACCACCTGACAAATTTTGGGCAAACCATGCCATTCCATGGCCCGTACTTTTCCAACCATGGCCGCTATTTTTTCGAGGTGCAAACGTGCTTTTGT